>ERZ791635.1139-NODE-1139-length-11573-cov-5.25265_pt1 | contig 11573 bp, 10 predicted proteins | sample MGYA00510056_ERZ791635 | MGnify/ENA primary metagenome ERZ791635 (study PRJEB30046, sample SAMN00715187) | human gut metagenome | study: EMG produced TPA metagenomics assembly of the A metagenome-wide association study of gut microbiota in type 2...
GAAAGGTGAACTGTAAAATGTAACAGGGTGAATGAAAATGGCAAAAAGACCCGTACCATTGTACGACTTTAAGGCTTTCGGGGCAGCTATAAAAGCCGCGAGAAATGAATACGGCGAGAGCCGCAAAAAGGTAAGCGACGAGTTATATATTTCCCCGCGCTACCTTGCGAATATCGAGAACAAGGGACAACAGCCGAGTTTACAGGTATTCTATGACCTTGTAACCCGGTATCATATTTCGGTAGATCAATTTTTCTTCCCGAACAGCAATGCGGAGAAATCCACCGGGCGGCGGCAGCTTGACGCGCTGCTGGACGGTATGAGCGATAAAGGCATACGGATTGTAACCGCAACAGCAAGGGAGATAACGGAAGTCGAAAAAGCAGAGGATTAACCTCACAATATGAGAAATCGGGAGATTGCAGCGCATGGCGGCTGCAATCTTTTTTTGCGTCCAAAATCAAAGGAACGCGCAACAAATACCGCCTTTCGGTGGGGGTATGGAGTAGATAGCAAGCACAGCAAACGAGTACCCGTTTGCGGAAAATGCTTGTTGGGATAATCCCAAACCCTTATACCGAAAGGCGGTGCGGAAATGGAAAACCGAAAGAGAAATATACAGATGAAGTTTTACGTTACGGAAGAAGAAAAGCGGCTGATCGACGAGAAGATGAAGCAGCTTCCCATAAAGCAGTATGGGGCATACTTCCGTAAAATGGCGATAGACGGGTATATTCTTGTCGTTGACCGAAGCGACACAAAAGCATATATCCGGGAACTGCAAGCGGTGAGCCGGAACATCAACCAAATTGCAAAACGCGCCAATGCGACGGGGACGGTTTACAGGCAGGATATAGAGGACATTAAAAAGGCGGTGGACGAGATATGGCGGTTACAAAGACGCACCCTATTAAATCAACCTTAAAGGCTGCGATAGACTATATCTTAAATCCCGAAAAGACAGACGGGAAGCTGCTTGCGTCCTCTTTCGGCTGCGGGCTGGAAACCGCCGATATTGAGTTTGCATGGACGCGGGAAGCTGCCGGAGATCGCGGCACACATTTAGGGCGGCACTTGATACAATCCTTTGCGGTGGGAGAAACCACACCGGAAGAAGCGCACAAAATCGGCATGGAACTTGCCGGGGCGGTATTAGGCGGCAAGTATGAGTTTGTTTTGACAACTCACGTCGATAAAGACCATCTGCATAATCACTTGATTTTTAACTCGGTCAGCTTCGTTGACTACAAAAAGTACCATTCCAACAAACAAAGCTATTACCATATCCGGCGCACCAGCGACAGGATATGTAAAGAGCATGGGCTATCCGTCGTCGTGCCGGGACAGGACAGAGGGAAAAGCTATGCGGAATATACCGCCGAAAAGCAAGGTACAAGCTATAAAGCCAAGCTGAAAACGGCGATAGATAACCTCATTCCCCGAGTGAAAGATTTTGACGAACTGCTGCGCCGCTTGCAGGAAATGGGATATGAAATCAAACAGGGCAAATACATTTCTTTCCGCGCCGCCGGACAGGAACGGTTTACCCGCACAAAGACGCTCGGCGCGGCCTATACGGAAGAAGCGATAAAGGAGCGTATCAAGGGCGTGTATGTTGCCAAAACAAAAACGCTGCGGGAAGATAAAAAAATCCGGCTTGTCGTTGATCTTGAAAACAGTATCAAAGCCCAACAGTCGGCGGGCTATGAACGGTGGGCGAAAATCCATAATCTGAAACAGGCTGCTAAAAGCATGAACTTCCTAACCGAAAATAAGATTGAGTATTACAGCGAACTTGAAAGCAAAATCGCGGATATTATGACCGCCCATGACGCGGCGGCAAAGGCGGTTAAGGAAGTGGAACAGCGTATGTCTGATTTGTCGCTGCTTATCAAGCACACCACCACATACCGACAGTTAAAACCGATTTACGATGAATACCGAAAATCGCCGGACAAGGAAAAGTATCTGCGGGGACATGAAAGCGAAATTATCCTGTTTGAAGCTGCGGCAAGGGCATTAAAGGAAATGCAGATAAAGAAGCTGCCCGATCTCGCCGCGCTGCGCAAGGAGTATAGAAGCTTAAACGACAGGAAAACCAAATTGTATGAAGATTATCGGCAAGCCAAGAAGCAAATGCAGGAATACGGCGTTGTCAAAAAGAACGTCGATAGTATTCTTTACCCGTCCCAAAGCAGGGCGCGGGAGCAGGAGCGATAAGGCGCAAAACATGGGGTGGCAAGTGGAATGTTAAGGGCTGAAAACGCCTGTGTTTCTGCGGCTTCCAGCGCATGAAAACGACATAGACGATAAAGTATATTCAAACCCGCAAAAACGGCTTTCTAATTGTCCACGCAAGGACAAAAAAAGAACAGGGGCGCGGTGCCGGAAATCGGCAACCGCGCCCCTGGTCTCTTTTGGGAAAACTCGCTGTCCGTCATGGCTTGCAGCTTGTTCACCGCTGCGGCGGCAAGCTGGCGCATATCCTCGTCCATGTAGGGCATGGCGGCAAGGATATTTTCAAGCGTTGTTTCCCGGCTGTCCTCGGCGTAGATCGCAACAATGTTTTCTTCCTCAATGGTAAAGCGGGTATTCATGCTATCAAACCTCCAAATCCTTTTTATGCTCTTTCTGTTTATCTTTCGGCTGCTGCGCCGCCTGTTTCTTGTATTCGTCCAGCTTCTTCAAAATGGACGGTTTTTTCTGCGGCTGTTCCCGTTTCTCGGCTTTTACCGCTTTTGCAAGGTCGGTAACGGAAATCGCTTCCCCCGCCTTTGCCCGCTGCTCAAAATCCGCGACGGTGGGCGTTTGCGGCGTATTATTGATAAGCCCGTCAAAATTGTTGTCGTTCTGCTCTATGGTGTCCTCGACGTGCTTTAAGGGATTATCCCGCTGCGGCTGCTCGGCGGCTATGGCATAAGCCTGTGTGCCATTTCCCATAATGAGATACTTCCCGTCCTCCGACGCATGATGAAAACCAAAGCCCGCCGCTTCGATCTGTTCACGGCTCATATCGGTAATATGAAAATTGCCCCTCGGCGTTCTAACGGTTTCACCCGTCAAAAGGCTGTCGGGGGTCGCTTCCGGCTGCTGCTTTTCAAGCTGCCCGTCCTTGTAGGAATATCCTTGCGCCGCGATTGCTTCAAGGGTCTTGCCCGTAACGTCGCCATAAATCCGCTTGTCTGCGTCAACCAGCATTTGCAAAGTGTCTTGTACGGTGTCGGACAAGGCTTGCTGCTGTTCGGGCGGCAGCTTGTCAAATACGGGGGTCTGCTGCTCCTGCAAAAACTCCGGCACTTGCTGAAAACCGATACTGTCTACATAGTGGGCGGTGTCCTCGTCGTTCTGATGAAGCACAACAATGTCGGAAACGGAAAGGCTATGCCCCTTAAAGTCGGCGGGGTGGTCGATATTAAACCTTTCCCAAATGTCGCCCAGCGTCATATCCTTTGTAAGCGGTGCAGTATAGACGAGTTCATAATTTACCCGGTCAATGGTAAGTCCAGCCGCTTGCAGACGGTCATAAGGCTCAAAGCGCAAGTCCCTTGTTTCGTCCCCGCGCTTTAACTGATAAATGGAAAAGGTATCGCCCTGCTCCTGCTCGGCTTGCCGCTGCTGCTGCAACTCGGTAAAATGCCCCTCAATCTCGGTAATGAGTTCCTTTGCGGTGGTCTGTATTGTTTCAAGGGACGCTTTTAACTCGGTCATTTCCTTGCCGCTGCTCCAACCAGCCACATAGCCGAAAGAGTAATCGGAAGTATCAAGGCCGAAATGCTGGCAAACCGTATAAGCGACGCTTTCCGCTTCTACCTCGCAGGTATGGCGGTCAACGCGGTTTTGCTGCTCCGGCGGGGCGTTTAAGTCTACGTCGTGCAGCTTCGCATGGGCGATTTCGTGAATGGCGGTCTTTACCGCCTGTAATTCACTCACGCCCTCTTTGATTGCAATACGCTTGTCGGTCAAACTGAAATACCCATTTGCGCCGTTTGTGATCTGCTCAAATGCAATCGGGACGGGGGACGCTTTTTCAAGGGCGGCGAAAAAATCCTCGTACTGCTCCACATCGGCAAGCAGCGGTTTAACGGAAAGGTCGGGAAACTCCTTGCCCTCGGTCTGCGAAATATCAAAGACGGTTATAACCTTAAAGGCGGGGACGGTGATTTCCTTTTCTTCCTTTACCACTTTTCCCTCGCGGTCAAGCATGGGCTTTCTCGTTTCGGGGTCGATTTTATCAACCAGCTTTTTCACCTTGTAGGGCGCGGGGGCAAAGATTTTAATGCCTTTCTCGCCTTTCTTTACATGGCGGTCAAACTCCTTTTCCCATTGACGGAAGCCCATTACCAAATTGCCGCCCTGCATAGCAATTAGGATAGTGTTATTCAAACTATAATCATGGAACTTTGACATAGCGGTTAGAAACTCTTTGTAGCGGTCGCTGTCAAAAATCGCCTGTACGCCCTGTTCCAAACGCGCGGTGATCTCCTTTACCTTTTCGGCGGGCTTTTCGGAAGTAAGGATAATGGGGACGACGGGGCGGGGCTGCTGCGGCTCTGCGGCCTGTGCGTCTGCTTGCTGCGTTTCGGCTGCGTCCATATAGGCTTTGTCCTGTTCGCCGCGCTCCGGCTGCGGGTAACTCATAATGCGGTATTCTTCCGGCACTTCGCGCCCCTCAAACTGCCGTTCCCACTCGTCGCCGCTTTCCACGATATAGCCGTACTCGGTAAACGCGCCTTTTTCCTGCGCGGCAGCGTTCCTGCCAAAAGTAGAAAGGTCAATGCCGCCTTTCCATTCTTCGGGCATTTGTACCATGCCGGATTGATTTAAGTAATAGTCGCCCAAATCGTGGTAGTTATGTACTTCGGGGATATGGACGTAAAAATCCACGTTGTAGGTGAAGTCAATTACCTGTCCAATATTTGCAAGCCCGTTTTTCTGCTGCAAAGCTGCGTTCAGCTTGCCAACCTCGGCGGGGTCAAGCTGTTCGAGCCGCGCCGCAAGAAAATTGAGTTCGTCCACGTCGGCGGCGCATACCATTTCATAAGGCAAGGCAATATGTTTCTCCGGGTCGTCGGAATAGCCGCGAATGGAAAAATCCTGCGGGTTGTCGGCGGTAATGCCGACGTTCCGCATAGCTTCGTGCAACTGCTCCTTTGTGGCGGGCATATCCAACCAATAGCCGCCGGGGGCGCGCCCGGAAAAGCGGCTGCGGTTGCCTATCATAATAGAAAACTGTTCGCTCATGTGTTCACGCTCCTTTTCCTGCCCGGTATTTTCGGGGATAGCTGCCGCCTGTTGCTGCTGCGGGGGTTCTTCGCCCTCTATGGTGTAGTCCGGCATGAGCATACCGTTTACTTTGAAATAGTCGGCGTACTCCTGCGGGATAGGCGGGGAGATTTCCGTAAACAAGCGGTCATACGCTTTGATACGCCCATTCAGATACTTTTCCATAGCTGCCTTGTCGGTGAAAACCTTTCTATCTTGTCCGGCAATCTTCGCTTGCCCGTTCCTGTTCGGGCTGTTGGTATAAACGCCCCATGTGAGAGAATAGGAGTAAGGGACGCTTTGCTGCTTCTCCCTGTCGTAACGGGTGTTTTCGTAAATGTGGTAATTCATCTGATATACCCGGTTGCTGCGAATATGGCGGTTATGCTCGGTGGTCTGCCACTCGTTAGCGGTGTGCTGGACGTGCGGCGTTCTCACATATTCAAGTGTTTTATCCAGCAAAAGCGTTCTTCCCGCCTGTTCTTCCCATGCGGCGGCGCGTTCTTTAAGGTCGTCAAAAATCGCCTGTTCTGCCGCCGCGCTTTCGCTGCGCATGGAAAGTAGCTGCGCAATCGGCAAGGAAGCATAAGGGGCAATCTCCCTGTCCTTTGCTTCAAAATATATCCGGCGTTCTATCCGCATGGTTTCGGCGGCTTCTAATTTGTCATGGTCGTATGAGGAATACGGCATATTCTTTCATCACGTCCTTTCTCGGTCATATAAGGGTTTGGGACTATCCCAACAAGCAAAATGCCCGCGCTCTCTATGGGAAGCGCGGGCATTTCTCGCAAACGGGTACTCGTTTGCTGTGCTTGCTATGTAGTTGTTTTTATCCGTAAACGCCTGTTTCTCTCGCTTTGGGCTTTCTGTCTGCGGCGTATCTTTGCCGCGCAATCGGGGCAGTATTTCGCCCGGTTGCTGCCCGCCGCAAACGTGCTGCCGCATACCGCGCAACGCTTCAAATCGGTTTCCCCGCTGCGGGTGATCTGTTCGCAAAGCTGCCTGTCGGCGGGTAATACCGCTTCGCGGAAATAGCGGCATAGCAGCGAATAGCTGATACTCTGCACACAAACGCAAGTTTCCCCGTCGTCCAGCAGCAGACAATTCCCGCAATCGTTGTTTGCACAAGCGGCGCGGGTCATTTTCTTTACGGCGCGGTATTGCTTTTCATCAAGCCTTATCATTTTCGGTTCTGCTCGACGCGGAAGTTTACATACTTGCCGCCTGTGTCGGCAAGCAGCACAACTCCGTCAAAGGTCTTTCCCGTCTTGGTCGAGTACATACCTTTGATTTTTACCTTTCCGTCTTTCAAAAGGGCGGCGGCAATCGCCTTTGTGAAAGCCTTTTTGCGCTGCTCAAAAAAGCGGTCATTCTTCCACATCACAAAGCTGCAAGCCCTGTCGGAGCAGTAAAAGTTTTTCTTGCCCTCGTAAACCGCCGCGCCGCAACGGGGGCAAGTGCCGATTGCTTCCCGCTGCGGGGTAAACAGCTTCGCTTTATCCTCGGAAATCGCGGAATAGGTCTTGACAAGCCCCGCTGTCATTTCCTCAATCCCGCGCATGAAGTCGGCGGGGCTGTCGCTGCCCTTTGCAATCCCGGTAAGGCGCGTTTCCCATTCTGCCGTAAGCTGCGGGGACGTAAGGCTGTCGGGCAGAATAGCGACAAGGTTATACCCGTCCTTTGTGGGGATTAGCTTTTTGCCCTTGCGCTCGGCAAAGCCCGCGCTAATGAGTTTTTCAATGATACCCGCCCGCGTCGCGGTGGTGCCTAACCCTTTGCGCTCCGCGTCCTCCGGCGTGTCCTCCTTTCCCGCACTCTCCATAGCCGAAAGTAACGTATCTTCGGTAAATGCCTTTGGGGGCTGCGTGTAACGTTCGGAGATCTCCGCTGCCGGATTGTCAAAGGTCTGCCCCTCGGCAAGCGGGGGTAAAACCGCTTCCGGCTCTGCGTCCTCGTCCTGTTCCCCGGACGCGGCGCGGGATAGTCTTTCAATCTCGCGCCAACCCTCGCAAAGCGTCGTCCTGCCCTTTGCGGTAAAGGTATAGCCGCCGCAAGTGAAAACCGCCGTAACCGCTTCATACTCATAGGGCGCGGCAACGGCGCAAAGCAGTTTTGCGCACACAAGGGTCATTAGCTTTTTCTCACTTTCGGCAAGGGAAGAAAAGCCCGTTTTCACAAACTCCGCTGTCGGCAAAATGGCGTGATGGTCGGTTACTTTGCTGTTGTCGCAAATCCTCGCAAGGTCGGCTTGCAGCTTCACGCCCTGCATAAAGGGGAGAGCAGCGCAAAGGCCGGTGATAAGTTCCTTTGTGCTGCCCTCCATATCGGAAGTGATATATTTGCTGTCGGTGCGGGGATAGGTCAAAAGCCGTTTTTCATAAAGGGCTTGCGCATAGTCAAGGGTCTGTTTCGCCGTAAACCCATACAAACGGTTTGCTTCCCGCTGCAAGGCGGTGAGGTCAAACAGTTTCGGCGGGGCTGCGGTCTTTTTCTCTTTTTTAAGGGAAGTACAAACGGCCTGCGATTTCTCGCAAGCCGCTTTCATCTGCCGCGCCGCCGCTTCGTCGTCCTGCCTTTCGGAAAGGGCGGCAACGCCGCCAACGTCCAGCCGGACGACATGATATTTCTCTTTCTTAAAGCTGCTGATTGCATAGTCGCGGTTTACCAGCATAGCAAGGGTGGGCGTTTGCACTCTGCCGACATTCAATGTTTTATGGTAGAGGATAGAGAAAAGGCGGGTCGCGTTAATGCCAATGAGCCAATCGGCCTTTGCTCTGCAAAGCGCGGATTGATAGAGGTTGTCATAGCCGCGCCCGTCTTTGAGATTTGAAAAGCCCTCGCGGATTGCACTTGCTTCCATGCTGCTAATCCAAAGGCGGGAAAAGGGCTTTTTGCAATTCGCCTGTTCATAGACAAAGCGGAAAATGAGTTCCCCCTCGCGCCCGCTGTCGCAAGCATTGATAATCTCGGTAACGTCGCTGCGGTGCATAAGGTCTTTGAGAATGGAAAACTGCTGCTCCTTGCCGCTGGCAACAATAAACTGCCACTCCTGCGGGACAATGGGAAGATCGTCGTACTTCCATTTACGGAATTGTTCATTGTAGGTCGCCGCGTCTGCAAGGCTAATCAAATGCCCGATACACCACGACACAAGGTAGCCGCCGCCCTCAAAATATCCGCTGCGCTTTTCATTCGCGCCCATAACGGCGGCAATCGCCGCCCCGACGCTCGGTTTTTCTGCAATTACAAGTTTCATAGATTATCGTCCTCCTGCTCGGTCTGTTCGGTTTCGACTACTTCCGTTTCCTCGTCGTCCTCGTCAAAATCAAGGTCGTCAAGGCTGCTGCTGCCTTTCGCCGCGTCCTTTTTGGGCTTCAAAATCTTAAAGTAGTAGAACGCGCCGCCGCCCGCTGCGGCAACAAGCAGCACGACAAGCAGAATACCCATGCCGCCGCCTTTTTCTTCTTCCGGCGGCTGCTCGGTTTCTTCCGGCTCCGGCTCGGCTTCCTTGCCCGCGCACTCGCTCATGTTGACGCTGCAAACGGGACAATCGGTGTTGACGCTTCCGGCAACGCATTTTTCAGTACAGCTACAAACGGGGGCTTCGGTCTGCCCGTCCTCCATAAGGGCGGTTAAATCCGCTTCGTCCACTTGGTTAAGGAAATGGACGGTATTTTCCCCGTCCTCGGCGCGGTCAATGATGATGTAAAAATAGTTTCCGTTTTTCGTAACGACGGTAATAAACTGCTTATCGCCGGACGCTTCGCCCGTTATGTCGTCCACAAGGCTCATGTTGCCCTCCGGCGTTAAGGGCTGCGGCTCATAGCCGCCCGTCGTTTCTTCCGGCTCGGTTTCGGTTACGGGGGTAGGCGGCTCGTCGCTCACATCACCGCCGCCCGCAAAAGCGGTAACAGAAAAGCCGCCCATGAGTACAAGGGCGGCAAGCAAAGCGGTAACGCTGCGGAACAGTTTTTTATGCTTCATCTTCGGTTTCCTCCTGTTCGTCGGTGTAGTCTGCGTCCGGCTGTGGCAAGGCAATTTCGCCGCTGGCGTAAGCGGAGAGGAACGCGGCAAGCTGCGCCCCGTCAAGGTGTACCGCTTTCACCATTTGAACGATCTGCGCGTTTTCTTCCTCGATTTTCTGCGCTTCAAGGTCTTTCAGCCTTTTTTGGTATTCAAGGATTTTCGCCCTCGTTTTCTCAATATCCCTTTCGATACGGTCAAGTTTCGTGTTTGCCATAGAAATAAACTCCTTTCAAAGTCAGTTGTAATGTAGCCGCCCATAGGCGTAAAAATGGGATTGCCAATAGCTTGTATCAAGTTTTGCGTATTGTATCGGGTCGCCACAATGCAGCATGACGGGGCTTCCGTCCCCGTCCTCGCCAACGTAGATACCCACATGAGATACCCCCGGCGTGTCGTATGTACCCGTAAAGAAAACCAAATCCCCCGGCTGCGGGTTGGAAACGCGGGTTGAAATGTTGTAAAGCCCTTGCGCCCCAAGTCTGCCCGTATTGTATAGGCCGCTGTTCGTCAATACATAACTCACAAAGCCGCTGCAATCAAAAGAGGTTTCCGGGGTGCTGCCGCCCCACACATAGGGAAAGCCGACGTATTTATCCGCTTCCTCTATGAGCCGCGCAAACTGTTCATCGGAATTAAGCAGCGCGGCGGGTACTTCATAATCGGCGGGCGGGTTTTCATAGTATTTAGACACATAGCCGGACGACGGGAACAAATCGGGGCGGTTTCCCAGCGACGACATATACATAGCGTACATGGATAGCTGTTCCTCGCCCATGATGTAGACGGGGACATGGGAAAGGTTGAAGTTTTCCAAATCCACATGGAGAATGTAATAGTTGTAGGGTACTTCAACCTCATATTCGTTGCCCTCGCTGTCCGTCCTCGTTTCGGTGCGGTATCGTACCTGTACTTCTTCCTCAACGGTCAAGATATACTGTTTCTCAAAGAGCATTTCAAGGGTGCTTTGCGCTTCATCAAGGGTAAACACGCCCTCATGCAGCGCGGAAAGGATAGAGATTAGCACATAGGGGTCATGCTCGATCTCGTCCGCGTTCACCCGGTATTCGTCATAGCCGGGGTATTCGCGCTCGATATTATTCAGCATATCTTGTAACTCGGCTTCCATAGCGGCATACGCGCTTTCCGCGCCTGTAATATCCGCGTCCTCGGAAAGATAGGACGACGCAATTAAGCCGCTGCCGCTGTTGCCGCCAAAGAGGGAGCAAGAGGACAAGCCGCCGAAAAGCAGAAGCACGATAAAGGCAATCCCGCCCACAAGCAAGCAGCCTTTCCAGTGCCGGACGACAAAGAACGTCGCCCGTTTGGTTTCCTGCGCGGTTTTCTTCGCCGCCTTTGCGGTGGCTTCGGCGGTCTTTTTCACTTTGCCGCCCGCTTTCAGCGTCTTTGCATACTGCTTTTTAATGCGCTGCTTCTGCCAAAAACGGGAAATCGGGTTTGAGTGCGCAAGGGCGGGGTTATCGTGCAGCGCCTTTTGATAGAGGAAATCGGCGTTTGCCTTTACCGCCTTTCTCTCGGCTGCCGCCGCTGCCCGGTAGGGTTTCAGCTTGTGGCTGCGTATGCCGCGCTTTACCGTCCGCGCCGCCATACCGCCCGCTTTCTCGCCCGCAAGTTCTACCCTGTGCCCGCTTTCCACACCGACATTTTCTTTCTCAACCTCGTAGATTTTCCCATGTACGGTGCTGTTCAACTCCTGCGCCGGACGGGACAAGGGGTTATGCCGCAACTTGCCGTTTGGGGGCTTATCCGTCTTTTCAAAGGAAAGGCGCGTCTTTGCCTTGCCTTTCGCTTCGTCAAAAACGCGCTCTTTCTTGATTTTGGTCTGCTTGGGGATAGCCGCCCGCGCTGCGTCTAAACGGTCTGCCGCTTTCTCGGATTTACGGATAGATTTCTGCAATTCCGGCGTTGCCCGTTCCGCTTCGGAAAACTGCAAGCGGGAAGTATGGGTTTTTAGCTGCGCCGCGTCAAGGGCTTTTTTCCCTGCGCCCTTTGCCGCTTGCCGTTCAACCTCTGCGCCGATACGGTCAACAGCCTTTTCTGCCGCTGCGGTAGGGGCTTGGGAATAGTTTTCCTCCTGCGGCCTTTCGCTGATACTCGTTGTTTCGCCCGTCGTGAGGTTTTCCGCAACCGCCCCGTCGCGGGTCATTTTCTGCGTTACCTTGTCGGGGGCTTTCCATTCCTTGCTCAATCTTCATCACCTCCAATCCGCTGTTTTGCAAGGGTGCAATAGTCGGGGTTTAACTCAATGCCGATATAGCGGCGGGGCC
>ERZ791635.1153-NODE-1153-length-11442-cov-5.69667_pt1 | contig 11442 bp, 5 predicted proteins | sample MGYA00510056_ERZ791635 | MGnify/ENA primary metagenome ERZ791635 (study PRJEB30046, sample SAMN00715187) | human gut metagenome | study: EMG produced TPA metagenomics assembly of the A metagenome-wide association study of gut microbiota in type 2...
TTAATGGAAAAGTTCTGACTAAAAAGAGTATCAAGGGCGAGGTTCCGGCCAATGCTTCCACCTTATATTATAAGGAACCTTATGCAGGTATGACAACAAGTCCTCAAAATACTTTTCTTCTAATGACATTAAAAAATAAGAAAGGTGAGGTTTTATCCGAAGAAATTTATTACTTTAACCACGCAAAAGATCAGGAGCTTCCGAAGACTGAGATCCGCTATAAAGTGAAGCCGATGGATGGAAAATATGAAGTGACTCTGTCTGCCAGACAGCTGGCCAGGGATGTGTTCATAGAGATTCCTGTTCAAGGTGCGAGATTTACTGACAACTTCTTTGACTTGTTGCCGGGACAGACAAAGAAAGTGATTATTACTTCAGATAAACTGAAGAAGAATGAAAAGGTTGATATAACTATTAAGCAATTAAGTGATACTAACTAATCAATTAATATCTATTATGAAAACTTTAATGGGCCTTGCAGGGCTGACAATGGCAGGTTTTATGCTTTTATCCTGTAACACAGAAGTGAAAGAAGCAAATTATCAGATAATTCCGTTACCGCAGGAAATTTCGGTAATGGATCAGGCTGCTCCGTTTATTTTGTCAAATGGAACTAAGATAATGTATCCGGAAGGCAATGAAAAAATGCAAAAGAACGCTGAATTTTTGGCAAGTTATATCAAAGATCTTACCGGAAAGTCATTGGCTGTACAAGCCGGCACAGACGGCAAAGGAATAATCCTGCAATTAGGTGGAAATGCTGAAAATCCTGAAGGATACCAGTTAAAGGTAACCAGCGACCAAGTGGTTATTTCAGGACCTACGGAAGCCGGAGTATTTTATGGCATCCAGACGTTGCGTAAATCTATTCCGGTAGCACAAGGAGTGGATATCGCTTTACCGGCGGTTGAAATCAATGACTATCCTCGTTTCTCTTATCGTGGTGCAATGTTGGATGTGTCACGTCATTTTTTCCCGGTAGATTCAGTAAAGCGTTTTATTGATATGCTGGCTTTGCACAACATCAACCGTTTCCACTGGCATTTGTCTGAAGACCAGGGATGGAGAATCGAAATCAAGAGTCGTCCTGAACTGACTGAAATAGGTTCTAAAAGAGCGGAAACGGTTATCGGACATAACTCGGGAAAATATGATGGCAAGCCTTATGGTGGATTCTTCACACAGGAAGAAGCAAAAGAAATTGTAGCTTATGCTGCCGAACGTCATATTACGGTTATACCGGAAATTGATATGCCGGGACACATGCAGGCTGCTTTGGCTGCATATCCTAACTTGGGCTGTACTGGTGGTCCGTACGAAGTATGGAAAATCTGGGGGGTATCAGAAGATGTGCTTTGCGCAGGAAATGATGAAACCTTGAAATTCATTGAAGATGTATTAGGGGAAATTATTCAGATTTTCCCATCAGAATATATTCATGTAGGTGGTGACGAATGTCCTAAGGTACGTTGGGCAAAATGTCCAAAGTGCCAGGCTCGTATCAAGGCTTTAGGTCTTAAGTCTGACAAGAATCATACTGCCGAGGAAAGATTGCAGAGTTTCATTATCAATCATGCAGAGAAGTTCCTGAACGGACACGGACGTCAGATTATCGGTTGGGATGAAATTCTGGAAGGCGGATTGGCTCCCAATGCCACTGTAATGTCATGGCGTGGTGTTGCCGGAGGTATTGAAGCCGCAAAACAGAAACATGATGTAATTATGACTCCTAATACTTATTTGTATTTCGACTATTACCAAACCAAGGATATTGCTAATGAACCTGAGGCTATTGGTGGATATGTACCCGTTGAAACGGTATATAACTATGAGCCGATGCCGGCTGATCTGACTCCGGAAGAGCAGAAATACATCATTGGCGTACAGGCCAACTTATGGACTGAATACATTCCTACCTACAGTCAGGTAGAATATATGGAATTACCCCGTATGGCTGCTTTGTCTGAAATTCAGTGGACCATGCCGGAAAAGAAAAACTATGAAGGTTTCTTGAAGCGTTTGCCTCAGTTGGTAGATATTTATGATGTTTATAAATATAATTATGCCAAGCATGTCTTTGATGTAAATGCTGTATTTACTCCTAATCCGAAAGATGGTACGCTGGATGTTACTTTGTCTACTATTGATAATAGTCCTATCTATTACACTTTGGATGGAACGGAACCTTCCGCTGCTTCCCAGTTGTATACGGAAACATTGAAATTGAAACAGAATTGTACTTTTAAAGCGATTACTGTACGTCCTGCAGGAAATAGCCGCGTGGTTACAGAGGAAATTGCTTTTAACAAGGCTAGTATGAAACCTGTCACTATGTTGCAACCGGTAAACAAGCAATATGAATTCAAAGGCGCTCCCACTTTGGTGGACGGATTGAAAGGTAACGGTAACTATAAGACGGGCCGTTGGATTGCTTTCTATAAAAATGATATGGAAGCAGTTATTGATATGCAGCAACCGACAGAAATCAGCAGCGCTTCTATTTCTACTTGTGTGGAAAAAGGTGACTGGGTGTTTGATGCCCGTGCTTTTTCTGTAGCTGTATCCGAAGACGGAAAGAACTTTAAGGAAATTGCTTCAGAAAAATATCCGGCAATGAAGCAGGATGACAAGAATGGAGTGTTCAACCATACGTTGACTTTCGATCCGGTGACTGCCCGTTATGTGAAAGTGACCGCTTTAGCGGAACATAGCATTCCTGCTTGGCACGGTGGCAAAGGAAATCCGGCTTTCTTGTTTGTTGATGAAATTTCATTAAATTGATAGTTATATTCAAATAATGACTGTGTGCCAAAAGTGTGATAGAGTACCGTTGGGCGTGAGGTGGAATGCCTCCGTCCATATGCGTAAGGAATGCTGTGTTTGCGTTGGTGCAATCCGTTTCTGGGGCAAGCGGGATGGCTGATTTGCTTTTGGCACACTTTTTATTATTTGCTTCACCATGAAAACATGATCAGAAAAATAATATATGGCGTTTATGCGATACTGGGCATGATGACAATGGCTGCTTGTAGCGGTCAATCGGATGCTTCTGAAATATCTCTTGAGAAAATGCATGGGTTCCCTACAGAGAATACCGGTTTTCTTAAGGGAGTTTCTGCATTATATGCGGGAGTGATTGAAGGAAATTTGCTGATAGCCGGAGGTTGTAATTTCCCTGATATACCGGTAGCCGATGGAGGAAAAAAAGCTTATTATCGGGATATATATATCGCCCCTTTGTCAAATGATACGGCTTTTGAGTGGAAGAAAATAGGCCAACTGCCTCAGGCAGCAGCTTATGGAGTCACTATTTCTACTGAAAAAGGGTTAATTTGTGTTGGAGGGACTACGGCAACACACAGCTTGTCTGATGTTTTTCTTTTATCTTTGCAAAAAGACACCTTGAAAAGAGATACTTTGCCCTCTTTGCCTGTAACTATGGATAATATGGCAGGTGCATTAGTAGGACATTCACTATATATTGTCGGTGGAAATGTAAATGGCATTCCATCCTCGGCCATGTACATGCTTGATCTGTCGGATTTGTCTGGAGGATGGAAAAGAGAAACAGATATTCCGGGTGAACCCAGAGTACAACCTGTTTGCGTGGCACAAGATGGAAAACTTTATGTGTGGGGGGGATTTGCCCCGGCTGTTGAAGGGCATCAGGCTTCTTTGTCAGTAGATGGATATATGTATTCTCCGGAAACGAAAGAATGGTCATCGGTTGCCACCCCGTATGATGCGGAAGGTAATGAGATCTCTTTAGGTGGTGGAATGGGAACCTCTTTTGGCGAGGGTATGATATTGTGTGCCGGAGGAGTTGATAAGGATATATTCTTAAAAGCTCTGCAAGGTATTTATGCGGGAAAAGAATATTTGTCACATCCTGTAGAGTGGTATCGGTTTAATAGAAACCTGCTGCTCTATCATCCGCAGACGGATAAATGGACTACATTAGGCGAATATGAACAAGGTGCGCGTGCCGGAGCTGTAATAGTTTCGCAGGACGGATTTCATTACATTATTAATGGAGAATTGAAACCAGGCATTCGTACTAATGAAATTAATAGAATTAAAGAAAAGAGAAGATGAGAAGATTGATTATATTGGCGGAAGTTGCATTGGGCTTGCTGTTTGCAAGTTGCACGAAAGAAGAGCAACGCACACTTTCTGTTATTCCCGCACCATTAAAGGTGGAATTACAGCAGGAAGTGTTTTCATTGAATTCGGAAACAGGGTTATATATAGATGCGTCTGAGGGGGACAAGAAGATTTTGGAAGATTATCTGGTGGCTTCTTCCATGAATTTGAAACCGGTAATAGCAGAAGAGGGACATAATGTTGTCTTGAAACAAGTGGCGGAACTGCCGGAGGTAAACTCTTCCGAGGGATATGTTCTGACGGTAACTCCTGATCAGGTACTTATTCGTGCAACTTCCGGGGCAGGATTGTTCTATGGAGTTCAGCCTCTGCTGCCCCTGTTTGATGAAAAAGGATTGCCGGCAGGAGTCATTACAGATGAACCCCGTTTTGCTTATCGTGGCTTTATGATGGATGTTTCCCGTCATTTCTTCGATAAGGAATTTATAAAAAAGCAGATGGATGCTTTGGCATATTATAAATTGAACCGTCTGCATCTGCATCTTACTGACGCTGCGGGCTGGCGTCTTGAAATAAAAAAATATCCCCGTCTGACAGAATTTGCGGCATGGCGTGAGTTTCCTACCTGGAAAGAATGGTGGAATAACGGACGACGGTATGAAGAAGAAGGCAGTAAAGATGCTCACGGAGGTTATTATACTCAAGATGATATCCGCGAACTGGTGGCATACGCTCAGGAACGTTTTATTACTGTTATTCCTGAGATAGAGATGCCTGCGCATTCGGAAGAAGTACTGACTGCTTATCCTGAGTTGTCTTGTACACACGAACCTTACAAACAAGCCGATTTCTGTGTCGGTAATGAAAAGACTTTTGAGTTTCTGGAAAATGTGTTGACAGAGGTAATGGAACTTTTCCCGTCCGAATATATTCATATAGGAGGGGATGAGGCAGGTAAAGCCTCATGGCCCACTTGCAAACTGTGCCAGGCACGTATGAAAAAAGAAGGCTTGAAAGATGTGAACGAGTTACAGAGTTATCTGATTCATCGTATTGAGGTCTTTTTGAATGCCCACGGACGTAAATTATTGGGTTGGGATGAAATATTGGAAGGTGGTTTGGCACCTAATGCCACTGTCATGTCATGGCGTGGCACGGAAGGGGGAATGAAAGCGGTTGATTCCGGCCACATGGCTATTATGAGTCCGGGTGAGTTCTGCTATTTTGATTCTTATCAGGATGCTCCTGATTCCCAGCCGGAAGCAATAGGAGGCTATCTGCCTTTGTCCAAAGTTTATTCATTTAATCCTGTACCCGATACTTTGAGTGCGGATAAAGTCCAGTTGGTGTATGGAGTACAAGCTAATTTATTCACAGAATATATTCCGACTCCGGAACATGCGGAAATGATGATTTATCCTCGTATTCTTGCCTTGGCGGAAGTTGCTTGGAGTGCCCCTTCTGTGAAGAACTATGATGATTTTCATGTTCGTGCATTGAAAGAGGTAGAGGCATTGAAAGCTGAAGGATACCATCCTTTTGAATTGAAAAATGAGATAGGAAATCGTCCGGGAGCGGATCAGCCCGTACAGCATTTGGCAGTAGGTAAGAAAGTGGCTTACGGACCGGATGCCGCTTATTATCCCGGCTATTCGGCCGGTGGTGACAGTGCCTTGGTAGATGGTGTGATCGGAGGCTGGACTTATGGTGACAGGCGTTGGCAAGGTTTTATAGACAAGAAAAGAATGGATGTGACCATTGATATGGAAAAAGAAACAGAAATTCATTCTGTTGGAGCAGACTTTATGCAGGTGTGTGGACCTGAAGTCTTTATGCCTTCAGAAGTGATCATTTCCGTTTCCAATGATGGTAAGGAGTTTACGGAACTGAAGCGCATGGAGCATAAAGTAGTGAAGGATGACAAAGTGACTTTCATCAACTTTGGTTGGGAAGGAAATGCCAAAGCACGTTACATACGTTATCAGGCATCTTCGGGCGAATTCGGAGGTTTCTTGTTTACAGATGAAATTGTAGTGAAATAATAGAACTTATATAAACAACAAATAGCATGAAGAAACAAATTTTGTTATCGGCTGTTCTGGCTTGTATCTCAGTTTTTTCTGCGGCAGCACAGAAAGAGCCGGTAGATTATGTAAACCCTTTTGTGGGTACTACTAATTACGGTACGACAAACCCCGGAGCATTAACCCCTCATGGAATGATGTCGGTGACTCCTTTCAATGTGATGGGGGTTCCCGAAGGGGATAAGGATAAAGACAAGCAATGGTGGTCCACTCCATACGAATTCAATAATAAATATCTTACCGGCTTTGCGCACGTTAATCTTAGCGGGGTAGGCTGTCCGGAATTGGGATCATTGTTATTAATGCCTACCACCGGCAAACTGGATGTGGATTATCATAATTATGGAAGCTTCTATCAAGGTGAAACTGCAAATCCGGGTTATTATACCAATATACTGGATAAATACAATGTGAAATGTGAACTGACTGCCACTCCACGTACCAGTATGGCACGCTTTACTTTTCCTGCCGGACAAAGCAATATCTTGTTGAATCTGGGAGAGGGATTGACCAATGAGAGTGGTGCTACCGTTCGTTTTGTAAACGACCGTGAGATTGAAGGTACCAAATTGTTGGGAACTTTCTGTTATAATCCTCAGGCGGTATTTCCTATCTATTTTGTAATGCGTATCAACAAAGTACCGGCAAAACGCGGTTATTGGAAAATGATGCGTCCGATGGGTGTGGAGGCGCAATGGGATGATACGGCCGGTAAATACAAACTCTATACTGCTTATACAAAAGAAATAAGCGGAGATGATATAGGAGTGTGGTTTACTTACGATACCACAGCGGAAGAAGTGATTGAAGTCAGTATGGGCGTGTCTTTTGTCAGCATAGAGAATGCCCGTTTGAATCTGGAAAAAGAACAGCCTTTCGGTACAACATTCGACAAACTGCGTGCGGAAGCCCGTAAGAAATGGAACGATGATCTTTCCCGTATCAAAGTGGAAGGTGGAACGGAAGAAAAAAAAGGAGTATTCTATACCGCTATGTATCACACGATGGTTCATCCGAATATTTTGCAGGATGTAAGCGGACAATATCCACAAATGGAGGGAGATAAGATTTTGACCACCAACCGTAACCGTTACACGGTATTCTCATTGTGGGATACTTATCGTAACTATCACCAGTTGATGACTTTGGTATATCCGGAGCGTCAGATGGATATGATTCACACCATGATGGGCATGTACAAGGAACACGGATGGTTCCCGAAATGGGAATTGTATGGTCGTGAAACATTGACGATGGAAGGTGACCCTTCTATTCCTGTTCTGGTAGACAGTTGGATGAAGGGATTGCAAGACTTTGACATTGACGAAGCTTATAAGGGAATGTATAAGTCGGCCACTACTCCGGGCAAGGATAATCTGATGCGTCCGGATAATGACGATTATATGTCCAAAGGGTATGTGCCGATGGAAAGTCAGTATGATAATTCGGTTTCTCATGCTTTGGAATACTATGTTGCCGACTATGCACTTTCTACCTTGGCGGAGGCTTTAGGTAAGAAAGAAGATGCGAAATTGTTCCGCAAACGTTCTATGGGCTATAAAAATTATTATAGCAAGGATTTCGGAACCTTGCGTCCGATAACTAAAGAAGGCAAATTCTATGAACCGTTTGATCCGAAAGAAGGAGCTAATTTTGCACCTAGTCCCGGTTTCCATGAAGGTAATGCATGGAATTACACTTTCTTTGTGCCTCATGATATCAATGGCTTGGTAAAGTTGATGGGGGGCGACAAGAAATTTGTTGATAAATTGCAAAGCGTGTTTGATGAAGGGAATTATGATCCGGCCAATGAACCCGATATAGCCTATCCTTACCTGTTCAGTCGTTTCAAAGGTGAAGAATGGCGTACACAGAAATTGGTGAAGGAATTGCTGGCTAAGTATTTCACAACTAAGCCGGATGGAATTCCCGGCAATGATGATACGGGTACGATGTCTGCATGGGCTATATTCAGTATGATGGGATTCTATCCGGATTGTCCGGGTGTGCCCGAATATACATTGACCACTCCTACTTTTGATAAAGTGACCGTTCAGCTTGATCCTAAATATTGGGGCAAGAAAGAATTGGTTATCAAGAAAGAAGGACAAGGGGATTATATAAAGGAAATCAGATTGGGCAATAAGAAGATTAATAAATATTTGATTTCGCATGATGATTTGATCAAGGCAGGTGAAATTACTTTTATAGTAACAGAAAATCCTAATAAGAAATAACTATGAATACGAAACGATTTTTGTGTGCTGCGTTAGGAGCTGTTTGTTATTTTGCTTTTTTGCAAGCGCAGGTACGTACAGAGCAGACTTTCGAAAAAGGGTGGAAATTTACACGTGAAGATAATGCGGAATTTGCCAATCCCGGTTATAATGACAGTAAATGGCAGAACGTCACCGTTCCTCATGATTGGGCGATTTATGGTCCGTTCAGTATCAATAACGACAAGCAGGAAATGGCTATTACTCAAGATGGACAGACCGAGGCGATGGAACATGCCGGACGTACCGGAGGTCTTCCGTTTGTAGGAACCGGATGGTATCGCCTGAACTTTGATGCTCCTGGTTTTGAGAAAGGCAAGAAAGCGACTTTGATATTTGATGGAGCAATGAGCCATGCCCGTGTTTATGTGAACGGGCAGGAGGCCGGTTATTGGCCCTACGGTTATAATTCTTTTTATGTGGATGCGACCCCTTATCTGAAACCGGGTGAGAGGAACGAACTGGCAGTCCGTTTGGAAAACGAGCCTGAATCATCACGTTGGTATCCGGGGGCCGGATTGTACCGCAATGTTCATCTGGTAATCAATGAAGATACGCATATTCCTGCTTGGGGAACGTATGCTACCACTCCTGTGGTGACAGACAAATATGCAAAAGTGTCTTTGAAAACTTCTTTGGTTAGCCCTGAAGGAGCTAATAAGGATAATTACCGTATTGTGACGCAGATCAAGGATAAAAACGGCAAAGTGGTTGCTACCGGGGAAAACAAGTTGAGTGTTTTTGATAATGCTTTGTTTGAACAGGAGTTTGCAGTGGCTAATCCTGAGTTGTGGAGTCCTGATACTCCGGTTCTTTATACAGCTGAATCCAAAGTATATGAAGGGAATACCTTGAAAGACGAATATACCACCCGCTTTGGTATCCGTACTTTGGAGATTGTTCCCGGCAAGGGCTTTTTCCTGAATGGAAAGCTGACCAAATTCAAAGGGGTATGTAACCATCATGACTTGGGTCCGTTAGGCGGTGCTGTAAATGATGCCGCTATACGTCGTCAGATTCGTATTCTGAAAGATATGGGTTGTAATGCCATCCGTACTTCTCATAATATGCCGGCACCCGAATTGGTGGAGGCTTGTGATGAAATGGGTATGATGCTGATGGTGGAGTCTTTTGACGAGTGGAAATCGGCAAAGATGGCCAACGGTTATCATAAAATATTTGATGAATGGGTGGAGAAGGATCTGACTAATCTGATCCGTCATTACCGTAACAATCCGAGTATTGTTATGTGGTGCATCGGTAACGAAGTACCCGACCAGTGGAATGGCAATAACGGACCAAAGCTTTCGCGTATGTTACAGGATATCTGTCATCGTGAAGATCCTACCCGTCCTGTAACACAAGGTATGGATGCGCCTGATGCTGTAGTAAATAATAATATGGCTGCTGTGATGGATGTGGCCGGTTTCAATTACCGCCCTCATAAATATCCAGAAAACTATAAGAAATTGCCTCAGCAGATTATTCTAGGTAGTGAAACAGCTTCTACAGTAAGTTCGCGTGGCGTCTATAAATTCCCTGTTGTCCGTCAGGCTATGAAGAAATATGACGATCATCAGTCTTCTTCTTACGATGTGGAACATTGTGGTTGGTCCAATTTGCCGGAGGATGACTGGATTTGGCATGAGGATAACGCATGGGGTATCGGAGAATTTGTATGGACGGGCTTCGATTATTTGGGCGAACCGACTCCTTATTATACTGATTGGCCCAGCCATTCTTCTTTGTTCGGTATCATCGACCTGGCCGGATTGCCCAAAGACCGTTACTATCTGTACCGCAGTCATTGGAACAAAGATGAAGAAACGCTGCATATCCTTCCTCATTGGACATGGCCGGGACGTGAAGGAGAAGTGACTCCTATCTTTGTTTATACAAATTATCCGTCGGCAGAAGTGTTTATCAATGGCAAGAGTCAGGGTAAGCGTACCAAAGATTTGACTGTAACGGCTGAAAATAGTGCGGATTCTGCTTCCATAGCAGATTTCAAACGCCAGAAACGCTACCGTTTGATGTGGATGGATACAAAGTATGAGCCGGGAACCGTAAAAGTGGTTGCCTATAATGATAAGGGGGAAGCTGTGGCCGAAAAGGAAATCCATACGGCAGGCAAGCCCGACCATATAGAACTGGTTGCAGATCGCAATGAAATAAAGGCTGATGGCAAGGATTTGTCATTTGTCACAGTAAGAGTGGTGGATAAAGAGGGTAATCTTTGTCCCGATGCGCAGCATCTCATCAAGTATTCTGTAAAAGGTGCGGGAACCTATCGTGCCGGTGCAAACGGAGATCCCACTTCATTGGAACTTTTCCATGTTCCGCAGATGAAAGTGTTTAACGGAATGATGACTGCTGTTGTGCAAAGTACTGATAAACCGGGAGAAATCATATTGACCGCAACAGGTAAAGGACTTAAATCAGGTAGGCTAGTTTTAATGAGTAAGTAAAAAGATTTGTTTCAATTTCCACTATCTGTGCCCCGCTTGATTTTATTAAGCGGGGCTTATTTATTAAAAAAGTTGGAAAATAATTGGGGAAATCTGTTTTAGAAAGTGAAAAAGTTGCTATTTTTGTTGGCAAATTTAATATGCCAATTAAAAATTCTAACTTATCATAGTATCATGTTGACCCAAATCATTAACGCAAAGATTCTTACCCCACAGGGCTGGTTGAAGGACGGATCTGTCCTTATGCGCGACAATAAGATTTTAGAAGTTACCAATTGTGATTTAGCTGTTATCGGAGCCGAGCTGATTGACGCTAAAGGTATGTATGTTGTTCCCGGTGGTGTGGAAATCCATTGTCATGGTGGTGGTGGCGGTGATTTTATGGAAGGTACGGAAGAGGCTTTCCGTACAGCCATTAATGCTCACATGAAACATGGTACTACCAGTATTTTCCCAACGTTGTCTTCTTCTACCGTACCGATGATTGAGGCAGCTGCCGAAACTTTTAGC
>ERZ791635.1157-NODE-1157-length-11403-cov-5.68699_pt1 | contig 11403 bp, 5 predicted proteins | sample MGYA00510056_ERZ791635 | MGnify/ENA primary metagenome ERZ791635 (study PRJEB30046, sample SAMN00715187) | human gut metagenome | study: EMG produced TPA metagenomics assembly of the A metagenome-wide association study of gut microbiota in type 2...
TGAATAGAATCAGTGGTAAGGAATTGGCTAATCGTAGGAAAAAGAAATAGATATGTCAAAATTATATTTTAAGATAGGTAGTGACTGGGAAGAAGTTGTAAGACTTCGTAATGAAATTGCAAAATTAAAGCAGGAGTTAATGAGCATGGATGGCACGCAGACTCCTGCTGCTTTCAAGGCTTTGAATGCCCAACTTGCTGCATCCAACCAAAGATTGGATGAGTTGGTGACTAATGCAGCCAAAGCTGGAGCGGAGATGGAAACGGGATTCAAAAGGAAAATCTTCGATGCTTCTCAGGTCGTGAATGGATTGTCGGAAAAAATAACATTTCAACGTGGAACTATCCAACAATTGAAAAATGAATTGTCCGGTCTTAAAGACAAGTATCGTGAAGCATTAAAACAGGATGGTGATACTTCTTCCTTAGAAGCTAAAATAAGGTCTACAAATGAAAAATTGAAAGAGCAAAAAAGTTCTTTATTTAACCTTACCCAGGAACAGGCTAACGCCCGCTTGTCAGTAAAGAAGCTCCGCGATGAATATGCTTTGTATCGGCAAGATGGTGAAAAAAATGTAGATGTAACTAAGCAGGTGGAACAAGCCATGTCTAATATGGGTAAGAAACTGCTGGGAGGTTATTCAATCAAAGAATTCTTGTCAAGTATGATTCGTGTTCGTGGAGAATTTCAATCCATGCAGACCGCTATTGAGACTATGGTTGGAAAGGATATGGCAGGACAACTGATTCCGCAAATCAAGGAGCTGGCTAAGATTTCTCCACTTACTATGTCAGATATGGTTGGAGCAGAAAAGATGATGCTTGGATTTAACATACAAGCAGAAGACACTATCAAATACTTGAAAGCCATTAGTGATATTTCTATGGGGGAATCCAGTAAGTTCAATTCGCTAACTTTGGCATTTTCACAGATGTCAGCAGCGGGTAAACTTATGGGGCAGGATTTGAATCAAATGATAAACGCTGGATTCAACCCGTTACAGATTATCTCCGAAAAGACCGGAAAATCTATCGCAACTTTGAAAGATGAAATGTCCAAAGGTGCTGTTTCCGCTGAAATGGTTCAACAGGCATTCATTGATGCAACTTCCGCAGGTGGTAAGTTCTATAATATGTCTGAGAATGCCTCAAAGACTATCAATGGTCAGTTGTCTATGATGCAGGATGCTTTGGATTCCGTGTTTAACGAATTGGGAACAAAGTCGGAAAGTGTTATCATGGACGGTATTCAAATGACAACTTCGTTGATTCAGAATTATGAAACAGTAGGTAGGATCTTGGCTGGATTAGTGGTTACTTATGGTACATACCGGACCGCAGTGATGCTTGTTACTGCTGCCGAAAGTAAACATACTCTTGTGGAGATTGGACTTACCAATGCCCGTTTATTGGCACGAAAAGCGCAGTTAGCTTTAAACGCTGCAATGCTTACCAATCCTTATGTGTTGTTGGCAACGGCGGTTGTAGGGCTTGGAGCTGCCATGTGGGCATTATCCGACAGCACAACATCTGCTGAACGTGCTTTGGACTCGTACAACAAGAAAATAGAAAAACTCAACACGGACGAAGAAGATCGGAAACGTACTTTGGAAGGTCTTGTTAGCACCATTAATAGCGAGGTGGAAGCCGAGACCACTAAACTTAAAGCTTTAAAAGATATTGAGGAACTATATCCGGCACTCTTTAGGAAATATGTTGATGAGAAAGGTCATATACAAGATTTGACAGGTTTTTGGAAAGCATATAATGAAGAGGTCGTAAAATCCAGAACACAGTCAAAACAGGCTATAGTCGAATCTTTGGAACAACAGGTAAAGAGTGCGGAATGGGCTTATAATTTAGCTAAAAGGGAAAACAACCGTTCCGAAATGAAGGTTCAGGCACAGCGTATCGAAGACCTGAAGAATGAATTGGCAAACGCAAGAAAAGATGTCTTGTCAGAAATCAATACCCAATTGGAAGTTGAGAACAGACAGGAAACACAAGAAACTACATATCAAGAAGATTTGGCAAATGCTAAAGTCGAATGGGAGAAAGCGAAAAAAGGGTATGAAGCATTAATCAAAGATCAGACGGCTACATCGAAACAGGTGAAAGAAGCCAAAGATAAGATGGAAACATCCGAAAAGGCATACAAGGAGCTGGGAGGAGTAACCGGAAGTTCATTGACCAGACAGGAAAATCTGGCGAAGAAGCAGAAGGAGAATCAGGAAAAGCTGGACGGGCAACTTCTTTCACTTCACCGTCAGAACCAACAGGATGAAATCAACCTGATGAGAGAAGGCACGGAAAAGAAGTTGAAACAGATTGACCTTGATTATCAGAAACAGATTGATGCGATAAGAAAACAGGAGGAAGAATGGAGCAAAGCCGGTAACGGTAAGCTGACCGACAAGCAGGCACAGAAAATTTCAGAAGCTTATACCAATGCCGAAAGTATGAGAGATAAAGATATTTCCGATGTAACTGAAGGACAGCTGAAAGCCGAACAACAGGCTTTGAACGACTACTTGAAAGAATATGGCACGTTCCAGCAGCAGAAATTGGCTATCGCCCAAGAGTATGCGGAAAAAATAAGGAAAGCACAGGAAGAAAACGGTGTTAATAGTGCACAAGTAAAGTTACTGGAGAAACAACGTGATGTTGCCATACAGAACAAGGAAACAGAAGCCATAAAAGCCAATATAGATTGGGTTACTGTGTTCGGTGAGTTTGGTTCCATGTTTTCCGACATGATAAAGCCCGCCTTGGACGAAGCGAAAAAATATGTACGGACTGACAAGTTCAAGAACTCCGATCAGGCAAGCCAGAAATCATTGATTGACGCCATCAGCCAGATGGAAAAGTCTTTGGGTGGTACAAGTGGAGTCAACTTCAAGAAACTTGGAGAGGATGTAAAAGCCTATCAAATAGCAGAACAGAATCGTATCAGTGCCATAGGGATTGAAACAGCTGCTTTGGAAAGACTAAAGAAATCACAGGATGATTACACCAAAGCGCAGAAGGGCGGAACGGAAAGTGAGAAACAAGCCGCAGCAAACGCTCTTGAAACAGCACGGCAGAATGCTGACATTGCATCCGCCAATGTGAAGACACAGACTGATATCGCCAATCAGGCCCAGCGTAATGTGACTGATACCGCCACCAGACTGAAAGCAAGCATGGAAAATTTGTTGGGAGGCTTGCAGCAGATTTCATCCGGTGGATTGTATAACGCATATAGCGGAATTATCAAAACCGTGAACGGATTCAAGGATGTCATAGGAAAAACGTCAGAATCTCTTAAGGAGGTTCCCATTGTCGGATGGATTCTGTCCATCATTGACGTACTCAAAGACGGATTAAGTGATCTTGTCGGTGGTCTGCTTGATGCTGTTCTGAACGCTGTCAGTGGAATTATCGGTGATGTCTTGTCAGGGGATTTGTTTGTCACAATCGGCAAGTCATTGAGGAACGGCATAGGAAACATCCTGAACGCAATCTCATTCGGAGGCTTCAACTCCCTGTTTGGAATAGGTGGAAACGCCAAGGAAGTACAGGAAACGATAGACAGGCTGACGGACAGGAATGAAACTTTGCAAACGGCCATCGAGGATCTGACTGACGAGATGAAGGCAAGCAAGGGAATGAAATCGGTTGAATCTTACAGGGAAGCTGTAAAGTATCAGGAGGAAGTCAATAAAAACTATCTGCAAATAGCAAAGGAGCAAGCCGGATATCATAAGAGCCACGGCAGCTGGCAGCATTATCTGAAATGGACGGATGAAATGCTGGAACACGCAAGAAAAGCTACCGGCATGCAGGATTTCTCCGGCACCGATTCCTTGTGGAATCTGACCCCCGAACAGATGAAGGCTCTACGGTCGGACGTATGGTTATGGGATATCATGGAATCTTCCGGTAAGGGAGGTTACGGTGAGCGTGTTACCGACAAGCTGGATGATTATATAGAGCAGGCAGGAAAACTGGAAGAACTGACCGACAGTCTTTATGAGGGCCTGATCGGAATGTCATTCGATTCCATGTATGACAGTTTTATAAGCAGTCTGATGGATATGGAGAAGAGTGCGGAGAATTTTGCTGATGACATATCCAAATATTTCATGCAGGCGATGCTGTCAAATGCCATCGGTGAACAGTTTAGTGACAAACTGAGGACATGGTATGATAAATTCGGTGAAGCCATGAAGGATGATGGTACGCTTGATAATAATGAGCGTAAGGAGCTGATGGATGAATACATGGGTTATGTGGACGAAGCCATGAAGCTCCGTGACGAGCTTGCCGCAGCAACCGGATATGACAAGATTTCACAGGAAGCAGCTTCCCAGTCTGCAAGCAGCAAAGGTTTCCAAACCATGTCTCAAGATACCGACGAAGAGTTGAACGGGCGGTTTACAGCATTGCAGATTGCAGGAGAAGAGATAAAGAATCAGAATATTATTCAATCTCAATCACTTAATCTACTGACAGTAAAAGCAGATGCTCTACTTTCCATAAATACGGAAACAAGGAATATCGCTGATGATACGCGAGATTTGATAGCACAATCTTATCTTGAATTGGTACAGATTTCAGAAAATACAGGGGCAATCGTCAAACCTATTCAACAGATGCAAAGAGATATAGCAGAGGTTAAAAAGAATACAGCAAAATTATAGTTTATGAATGAATTATTAATTAATGGCGAAAACGCTTATACAACATGGGGCGTGAGAATGGGAGAGGGGTTTCTTGATGTTATTGGGGCATCCGCTCCCATGAAGGATTTTATTGAGAACAAAAGCCGACTTGAACATGGGAAACGGGTAATAATCAATAATCCTAAAGTCGATGAGAGGGAAATAACTCTTTCGTTCACTATCGAGGGTAATTCTCAGTCTGATTATCAAGCAAAGAAGAAAGCTTTCTTTGATGAGCTGTATAAAGGTGTGGTTGATATTCAGATTCCTGCTAATAGTAGCGAGGTTTACCATCTTATTTATACTGGCAAGAGTGTCACTTACGCACAGAGTTTAGACCGAACTTTCGGAAAAATTTCAGCCAAGTTTAACGAGCCAAATCCGGCAAACAGAAGCTAATTCACGACATTGGTTTTATTGTCGTGTATGTGAGTGCTCAAAATTGGGCACTCTTTTTTTTATCCCCGAACTTTGAAGACATGGAACAAATCGACATCAAAGACATATCCGGTGCTATCCTGCTTACAACTTTGATCAATGAAGGCTGCAAGCGTAAGTTCACTCTGATGAAGGAGGACTACATCATGTTAAAGTTCTCCTTAGAGAATCCCATATATTTCAAACTTGGCTCAAACGTGGAATGTAACTTCGGATTGTTCGAGGTGTGCGACTTGCAGAAGCCCGCATTCAACACCAATACCGCCGGCTACGATTACGAATTAAGACTTGACGCCTACTACTGGAAATGGAAAAACAAAATCTTCAAATATACCCCGGAGACGACCGGACAGGAGGCGTCCTGGAACCTGACCGCTCCGCTTGACGTACAAGCCGGTATAGTCCTTAGAAATTTGAAAGCTCTTGGTTACACATACAAAGGACAGGATTTTGTTTTCTCCATTGATTCCACAGTCGAAAACAAGTCCCAGTTGATGAGTTACGATAACATCAACATCCTTGACGCTTGTTTTGAGATGGCGAAGAAATGGGATTGCGAATGTTGGGTGACTGAAAACATCATCCATTTCGGACGTTGTGAGTCTGGCGATGCGGTGGATTTCGAAATCGGGAAAAACGTGCAGGAAATGTCACAGTCAGAATCCCGGTCCACTTATGCCACCCGTATCTACGCTTTTGGTTCAACAAAGAATATCCCATCTGACTACCGTCCGGTTGACGAGACTGTGGTTGTGAACGGCGTGGTGCAAAAACGCTTAATGTTGCCCGAAGGCACTCCTTACATTGACGCTTATCCTGATATGACTACCGAGGAAGCCGTCGAGCAGGTGGTTATCTTCGATGAAGTCTATCCCCGAAGAACGGGCATCATGTCGGATGTCACCACTATCGAAGTGACGGACAAGGTGGAGAATGAGGACGGCACAACCACCGAGGAAAAATGGGATGCCTACCGCTTTAGGGACACGGGTGTTAACTTTTCCGAGAAATATATCCTCCCCGGTCAGGAGCTGAGGATACGTTTCGCGTCCGGGCTTCTCAACGGTTTGGAGTTCGCCGTGAAGTTCAATCCTGAGGGAAAGCCGGAGAAATTGGAGGATGGCGGATGGAACCCTGAGGCACAGCTTTGGGAGATAGTCAGGAATGAGGACTATGGCAGACCGCTTCCCGGTGATGTGCTCTTTCCCCAGGATGGAGATGAATATGTGCTTTCCGGCTGGGACAGCACGAAAATAACCGAACTTGGGCTTGTGGGTGCCGCCGAGCAGGAGCTGAAGGAAAAGACTGAAAAGTACGCTGCCAAATCCAAGATAGACCCGAGTACCTATGGCTGCACGATGATGTCAAATGACGCATACCGTGAGGATGGCATTCACAACCTCTACAGCATCGGTCAAAAGGTCAACCTTATCAACAAGGCTTATTTCGAGAACGGAAGACAGTCAAGGGTTATCGGATTTGAATTCAATCTTGACTATTCCTTTGACTCACCTGTTTATACTGTCGGGGAAACCGCCGCCTATTCCCGTATTGGAGAGCTGGAGGAAAAGGTTGAGAGCCTTACCCTGAAGGGACAGACCTATACGGGCGGTGGTGGTAGCGGTGTGTATGTGATCGGAAGCCACGACTCCACCCCTGCGACAGACCATAACGTGTATTCCGCATTGCGCTCGCTGATCATGTTCATGCGCAAGGACACGGAGGAACGCACCGGTTTCCTATTATCCCTGTTGGGCGGAACCGTCATCAAGAAATACGCCAAGTTCGGTGACTTTATCACCGGTGTTCAGGGCGGTTACATCGGTGAGGACGCCCGTGCCGAGCTGGAGGCTCTGGTCCTGCGCAGCTCTCTGAGTGTACCAGAACTTCGTTTCAACCGTCAGACCTATTTTGAAGGATATAATACTATAAGTCCCGGCGGAGGGCTGAAGATAAAAAGCTTTGTCGCCAATAGTGACGGCAGCTATACTGTCACCCCTGATCTGGAGGATGGTGTACCGCTGGGACAGAAGCCGGACGATATCCTCCTGGGCTTTTGGCATGACAAAAGCGTCACTACCGGTGACTTTATTGGTTTCAGAAAAATACAGTACCGTATCACTTCCGCAGATTACGACGAGAAGACATTCGTGATGGTTCCGCGTCCCGGATATGAGTTCGTTCCCCATAACGAGATGCGTCTCGGACAGACGGGGAACTTCACCGACAAGGAGCGTCAGACTTATATCATCATAGACGTGCGTGACGGTAACTGCTGCATCACCCTTGTTGACAATGCCAACACCTGGGACCCGGAGCCGGCACAGATGAAGAGCTGGTTCGGCAAGAAGAAGGGTATGACCATCAACGGGATCAACTGCGACAGGTTCTCGGCGGTATTGCAGGATATCATCATGACGGGATTGATTTTTCAAATTGATGAAATTACCGGTAGCACAGTCCGCGTTCCTATCGACTTCCCTAGCTGGGAGCCGGGCAGGAAGTACGCATATTATTCCCGTGTGCCCCATAACGGTTCCACATGGTTGTGCGTCAATGACAAGGGCACTACTTCCGAGCCATCCGAAAACAATCCGGACTGGCTTGTATCAGCCGCCAAAGGTGACAAAGGTGATCCGGGCCTGTCTGTAATAGGTGGCGGTCATTGGGAATCCTCTAAGACCCCATACGAGGTCAATACCATGGTCACTTTGGCGGGCTGTGTTTTTATCTCCAAGGTGAAAACATCCAATCCTCCCATCAGGATCGCAAGGTTCAGGAATGGCAGTTATCGTCGCAAAAAAGATAGCGGTTATATCCTTGCCGGGAAGTCAGCCGACTGGACCGTGCATGAAGATTGGGAGATACTGCTGGACGGTCGTGAACTTAAAGGTGAGAGCATCACCTTTCTAGGTGAGTTCGCATCCCATCCGTCCAATCCCAAGGAGGGTGACAGCTACCGAAATACGGCTGACCATTGTACTTACATATACCGGAATGGTTTGTGGATGGTCATGGTCAAAGACGGGACTGACGGTAAGGACGGCAAAGGTTACGAGTGGATCTACACCCGTACCAACATCATCGGCCTTACCCCTGACAAGCCGGATTCGAAGCAGCAGGATGATTATATACCGGAAGGCTGGACAGATGATTTTCTTGGCGTGGATGCAGACCATCAGGTGGAATGGGCGTGCAAACGTGTGAAGCGTGATGGAGTATGGAGTGAATGGAGCACTCCGGCCCCTGTGCACCGTTGGAGTAAGGACGGGGAGTCGAATATCATGGCCGACCTTGACAATGAGATGGTGAGCGTCGCTCTTACCAGTACCGGTGTTACTACTTCCGCACAGTCATGGACTACCCATGTATCCATGTGGTACGGTACCGAGAAACTCACCCTTGAGACTTTAACAGTCAGCACGCCTGCCGGTTTCACGGCAAGCACAAGCAAGGCCACCGGAGCGGTGGCGATATCCGTCGCTGCCGGAAAGTCGGTTCCGGAACAGAATACGGTCACCATCACACTGGCTGCAATGAAGAACGGGCAGCTCTATACCCGTGAACTGACTTTCAAGATAACCGGTGTCCGTGGCGGGGCGGACGGTTCCGATGCGGTAATTTATAGCCTTGTCACTTCGGCCACGATGGTCAGCAAGAACAAGAACGGCGGTTACAGTGTAGCTTCGGTATCCTGCCGGCGTATGAAGACAGTCGGTGCGGTCACTACGGCCACAACGGACGGGGAGTTGAAGTACAGTCGTGACGGTGCGGCCGAGGTTCCCATCGGTGATGGTGTCGGGGTGGCTTCCGGTAATTTTACCAGTAGCTTGAAGTTCGTGTTCTACGTGAACGGTCAGGCGGTTGATGTCGAGACTGTCCCGATGGTTGTGGACGGCAGTGACGGAAAGGATGGTGAGAGCATCACAGCAGCCGGTCATTGGGAATCCGCCAATACTCCGTATGCCAAGAACAGTACAGTATCGTTTGCCGGAGGATCTTACTTAAGCAAGGTTGAAACCTCCAACCCTCCGATTAAAATCGCCAAGTTCAGAAACGGCAGACTCCGCAGGAAAAGAGACGGCGGATACATCCTCGCCGGCAGATCTGCGAACCGGACGGTACATGCGGACTGGCAGGAGATGGTTGCTCCCGTCGGACCGTCGGCATCCTACTGGCTGGACAGTCCTGTCAGCGTGATCAACTTCACTTCAACAGGCACGCCATCCCCGTCTGGATTCCTTGTCACTTGCAAACAGAATGTGGCAGGCAATGTAAGCACGTGCAGCACGCTTTATCTGGCTGCACGCAAATACAACGGAAGCTGGCTGGCTCATGTAGGTGCGACACTGAACAGCCAGATATCCGTACCTGCGACAGCCGGATACACCCAGTTTGCCGTCCGGGCTTATAAATCAGCTTCCGATGCTGCTGCTTGGAATGACAATTATGTGGCCGAGAAGGGTGTGGGTGTTGCAAATGATGGTTCCATAGGAGCAACAGGAGCTACGGGTGCGTTCCCTTATGACAGAGGTGTATGGGCTTCCGGACAGACATACGTATGGAATGCAAAACAGCGTGACAAGATCATTCACAAAATAGGTGAAGTTTATTACAATTTTCTTGTGCGCAACTATGGAAGTTCTGTATCAGCGGCTCCTACATCCGCTAACGGAGATTCCAACTGGGAAGCCATGCAGAAATACAAAAGTCTGGTAACCGACATATTCCTTGCTGATAAGGCGAACATAGCCGGATTTATGTTCAAGTTGAACGGATACACATCGGACGGGGCACCTTACGGTATCATGCAGTCACAGGACAGCACTAACGGCCAGCCTAATCTGAGGATGGACACAAAGACCGGAGAGATTCTTTGTCAGAAAGCGAATATCACCGGGACTATCATAGCGACAAAGGGGACAATTGGCGGATTCAATATCGGTAATAATTTTATCGGCAGCACTAATATGTCGGCTGTAAATGTTGATAATTTGTTGCTGCAATACGACAAATTTGAAATGAAATACGAACGGTTCCAGTCAATAGACGGACATTTATACCAAGGTATTTTGGATACAGTAATTAGAAGTGGAAGTATAACTGTATCATCAACCGGGGATGTTTCAACAGCGAATGATGCTCTGTATGTAAGATGTGGAAGTTATATTTTTTCAGTCGGGCGAAACGGAATTCGCAAGTCAACGAATGGAGGAAGTACCTGGGTGGATTTATAACATTTAAAATATTAAAGTATGAGAATAAATTTTGCACAATTTCCTATTTACGACGGGATTAAGAAAGAAAAACTGATAGCCAACAACATCACTGAGGCCTACGGTGACTGGATATACAAGAACGTAGCGGGTTTGAAGGCGCATCTCCTTGCTGAGAAGATATTCAAATCTACTGCTGAAGGTGTCGAGATTGACGAAGAAGAGGTGGATATCATAAGATGCTCCACCTCCATGCTGCCCGGTCTGCTGGCTGATTCTTTGAATGATTATTTGGATAAAAAGGAGGAACAACATGAAAAAGGTATATTGTAACAACCTTCTGGCAAAGGTGCTACTTGCGTTCAGTACCTGCCATACGATAACAATCGGTCCGTTTGTTTTAAGCAAGCGACCGGAAGAGAAAATCACTCAGAAAGTGAGAAACCATGAGTGTACCCACGCCCGTCAATGGGTTGAGATGGCAGTTGCCATCGGTACAGTTATCTGGATCTTGCTGTTGTGTTTTGACCTTTCCGCCTGGTGGCTGGTACTGGCCGGGCTGGCATTCTATCTCTGGTATGGTGTGGAGTGGCTGGTCAGGGCGGTACGGTTGAAGGATGCCGGCAGGGCGTATAAGGTGGTATCGTTTGAGAGGGAGGCATATTCCAACGAGGATGATCCGAATTATATTGAGAACAGTAATTATTTTGCATGGGTGAAGTATTTGTTTTAATTTTAAAATTTGTATTATGGACTTGAATAATATAGTTGGCTTTAAAGCTGTGGATAAAAACGGCAACGAACGACAGGTGACCGTCGATGAGATGACAGAATTAGTTTCCGCACGGATTGTTTCCGCTGCATCAGAAATATCAACATTTGCTGCCGCTGCGGCAGCCGGAACAGATGAGTTTGAGGACCAGTTGCCCCAGTCCGACACCTTCTCTTGGCTCCGTACTTTGGACGGTTCCAAGAACCCAACTTTGACGTCTTCAACGGCTGCCGCGAAAGTCCTGGGAGAACTGATTGGTACAGCTACGGGCAATA
>ERZ791635.1163-NODE-1163-length-11321-cov-3.37742_pt1 | contig 11321 bp, 9 predicted proteins | sample MGYA00510056_ERZ791635 | MGnify/ENA primary metagenome ERZ791635 (study PRJEB30046, sample SAMN00715187) | human gut metagenome | study: EMG produced TPA metagenomics assembly of the A metagenome-wide association study of gut microbiota in type 2...
TGATACGGCACAAGCCATCGACTTCGCCGCAGACCGCGATTACGAATACCAGTTGCTCATCAACGATGCGGAAACGGGCGAGATACACAATTTCTCGGCCGCAACGGGCATTCAGCTTCCCAATGCGGGATTCGAAACCTGGACGAACAGCAAAACCTGGTACCCCTGCTCGGCGGACGAAATCGGCTCGAACGGCATGGGTACAGGCTATACCGGATTCTGGGGTACGGGTAACCCCGGTGCCAATGCCGCCGGTATCGTGGTGACCGAACCCGCAGACGATCCCCGTCCGGGATCGACCGGGAGCAAGTCCGCCCTGCTCAAGACCCAGAGCGCTTTCGGCGTAATCGCTGCCGGCAACCTCTTCATCGGAGCCTTCGGCGGTGTTCACAACATCACCAAAGGCGATGTGTATATGGGTCGTCCGTTCACCTTCAACGCCCGTCCCAAAGCGATCACATTCTGGTACAAAGGGACGGTCGGGTCCGGCGACAAGGCCCGCTTCTTCGTCTGCATGGGCAAATGGAGCTCCTACCACAAGATCGACACGAACGACCAGAGCACCTTCTTCGATCCTTCCCAGGAAAGCCTGCCCGAAGGCCCCATCTACGGCCACGGGGACTGGCTCAACGATACCTCCCAAAGCGATTGGAAAAAGATCGTAATTCCCATCAAATACCGCAGTGATGAAAAGCCCAATTACCTGATGGTAACAGCCTCGGCGAGCTACCGCGGTGACTACATGGAAGGGAACAAGGAGAGCAGAATGTATATCGACGACATCGAATTTGTATATTGATTTTCATGCGAGGAACCGTCGCCATCCTGACACTGACACTGTCACTGTGTCTATGTTTTGCAAGCAATCAATCGCAGGCCGCTCCGGGACCTGCGATTGATTCGGCAATACCGCAACCCGATTCTTCGGAAACCGTGAACACGGGCTCCGAAAGCCCTCGGCCCGAACATCCGCTTCGGACCGATGCACAATCGCCTGCTCCGATGGAATCCGCCCCGGAGCGTAAGGCCGATCCTCGCGCAGAACGGGGCCTGACTTCCATGTCCAACCAGTTCGTCCCCCGGGGACAATGGATTTTCGGAGCCTCCGCCTCCTACTCTACCCACACGAACAAAGATTACACGTTTCTGGTAATCGAAGATATCAACTCAGACGGCTACACCTTCAAAGTCACCCCCCTGATCGCCTACGCGAGCCGGGACAACATGGCTATCGGCGTCAAATTCATCTATTCCCGCTCATTGCTCCGCATAGATAGCGGCAGCATCAAACTGGGCAGCGACATCGACCTCGGTGTCGATTTCTACAACGCACTGCAACACAACTACTCCGGAGCTTTCATCTGGCGTCAGTACATCCCTCTGGGACAAAACAAGCGCTTCGCCCTGTTCAACGAAACCAGCCTGACATTGGGCGGCGGCCAGTCCCGGTTCGCTGCGGACTCCCCGATCCGGGGCACTTACGAAACCAATTTCTCCGCCTCGATCGGCATATCGCCCGGCCTGGTAGCCTTCGCCACCAACAACGTAGCTTTCGAAGTCAATGTCGGCGTAATGGGTCTTTCCTACACCCGGACACGCCAGGTACACAACCAGGTAACCGTCGGAAAGCGAACTTCGAGCCTGATGAATTTCAAAGTCAATATCCTGTCGATCGGGCTGGGTATATCTCTCTATCTATAACGCGGAAATACGATGAAACGACTGATTTTTACCATACTGATAGCCGTCGCAACGGTTTCCATGCTCCGAGCCCAGGAACCGACATCCCTGGAGGCAATTCCGTCTTCCCGCTTGCAGGACAGCCTCTACGCCACTCCGGTTCCGACGACCGTCCCTGTCATCGAGGAACTTCCGGCCCCGACGTTCTACGCCGATCTGAGCGACTCGTCCGCATCGATGCCGACCTCGGTTTCCCCGGTACGTCGGAAACAACGATTCCTGCCGATGAAACGGAGAATCGACCGTGAAATCAACAAAATCAAATTCGCCTATGCAGGTGAAATCGCCCTGGGCCTCACCGTATCTTACGGCACCCTCTCAAGCGACGACACGGACTACCTGCTGATCCTGGACAACCTGAATCTGAACGGCAGTATCTTCACCATCAACCCCTCTGTAGGCTACTTCTTCAAGGACAACATGTCGGCCGGGGGCCGCTTCGGATACACCAACATCAACGGAACGCTGGACACGGGCAATTTCAATCTGGGAGAGCAAAACGACGTCAATCTGGCCTTCAAAAACCTCCACCTGCAAAGCAGTGCACTGTCGGTCGGCCTCTATTTCCGCTCCTATGCGGGATTGGACAGCAAAGGACACTTCGGGCTTTTCGGTGAAGTAGATCTTTCGATGAAGACCGGTAATTCGGAGTTTACCTACGAAACCGAAGGCACCCTCAGAAGCACGTTCAGCGACGACCTGAAACTGTCGCTCGGGTTCAACCCGGGTCTGGCGGTTTATATCTTCCCGAACGTGTGCAGCACCATTTCCTTCGGACTGGGCGGTATCGAATACACCAAGATCAAACAGAAAGATGCCGACGGCAACGAGATCGGGCAACGAACCGCTTCGAAAATGCGGTTCCGGCTCAACCTGCTCAATATCCGCATCGGCGTTACCGTTCATCTATGGAACAAGAAAGCCAACAAAGCATGATGAAACATCTCCGACATATACTTATCGGCATACTCCTGCTGCTGACCTCCTGCATCGAAAATTCGATTCCATATCCGGTCGTCACGCTGCAAATCCTCGGTGTCGAAGGCGAAGGTTTCACCTGCGCACCCGAAGATATCAATACCCAGGAACGAATCGTCACACTTCATTTGGACGAACAAACCGACATCTCCAACGTAAAGATCGACAAAATATCGGTCACCGAAAATGCCCGGTCGTCGAAACCCCTTTCGGGAACATTCGACCTGCGGACTCCGCTATACATCACCCTTTCGTTTTATCAGGATTACGAATGGACGATCGTGGCGGACCAGAAGATCGAGCGTTATTTCGAAGTCGAATCGCAAATCGGTGCCGCAGAAATCGACGTCGATCAACTTACAGCGAAAGCATACGTCCCGGAAGGAACCGATTTGAGCGACCTCAAGGTCACACGGCTGAAACTCGGCCCGGCGGACATTACCACGATGACACCTCCGATCGACGAGCTGACTTCGTTCGAATCGGTCCGCTACGTTTACGTCGCTTACCACGACTTCGAAGAGAAATGGTCGCTTTACGTCGAAGCTACCGATACCAAGGTACGCTTCACGCAGGTCGATGCCTGGAGCGGGGTCATCTGGGCCTATGCCGAAGGCAACAGCGCGGACGAACTGGGATTCCGTTATCGCAAGACCGGCGACGAGGCGTGGACCGAAGTCGATAAGAAGCAAATCAACATCTCGGGCGGTGCATTCGACACCTGTATCACGGGACTTACCCCGGAAACCCAATACGAAGTAGTCGCCTACTCCGGCAGCAACGAAACGGAAGTAGCAAGCGTCACGACCGAAGCAGCACCACAACTCCCGAACGGAGGTTTCGAAGAGTGGGAAACGATCGACAAAGTCGTCTATCCCTACCTGGCCGACGGCATTCACTTCTGGAATTCAGGCAACAAAGGCGCCAGCATCGGCAACGCTACTCCGACCGACAAGACGACGGACGTGCGTCCCGGCACATCGGGCATCTATGCCGCACAGCTTTCGTCGAAGCTCGCAGGTCTGGTCGGCGTTTACAAATTGGCCGCCGGCAATCTCTTTACAGGCATATTCTACGGAATCCGAAATCTCACGCACGGTATCGTCTGCTTCGGACAACCTTTCGAAGCCCGTCCGACGGCTCTGCACGGCTGGTTCAAATACAACCAGGGAATGCTGACCAACGTGGGCAGCACCCAGCCGCCGGGGATGAACCTCAAGGTCGGCGATCCCGACAACGGCATGATCTACATCGCCGTCGGCACCTGGACCCCGGAAGAGTACGGCATCTCGCAGGGAGAACAGTTCGGATCGGCCGAAAACCCGATTGCGATCGACACCGAGAGCCCCAGTTCGTTCTTCGATCCGACGAGTCCGGCCGTAATCGGCTACGGACAACTGCCGCTCACCGCCAGCTACTCCGAATGGCAGGAGTTTACCATACCGCTGAAGTACGTGGCGACAGACCGCAAACCGACCCATATCGTCGTCGTCTGCTCGGCTTCCCGTTGGGGCGACTATTTCATCGGAAGCACCTCGAGCGTGCTCGTCGTCGATGACCTCGAACTGATTTACGACCGGCTGGACAAAACCGGTGAATAGGTATATTCGCCGTCAGACTATCCCTCCGATCGGATACGAACGACGAAAACCAAACGCTGAATCCGCAGCGCTTTCCAACAAAAAAGCAGGGAATCACTCCCTGCTTTTTTGTTCTGTTATCGGACTTACCCTCTCGGCGCCCTCCGGATCAGAGCTGCGCGATCCGGCAATACTTATTATAACGATTCATTACGTCCTGCACGAAAGCCCGCGTCTGACGGTAGCCGGTAAATTTGCCGCACTTCACGACCTCGTGCTGGTAATAGGCGGGATCGGACTTGAGTTCTAGGTAGCGGAGCACCACCTCCCAGGAATTGGGGTCTTCGCCGTTCACACGGGCCAGCCGCCGGGCATCATTGACATGACCGATTCCACCGTTGTAGCAGGCCAGGATCAGGCTCATTCGGTCTTTCTCGGAAATTCCCGCCGGCAGGTCGAGCGTCGAATCGATCCGATTCCACACTTTATTGGCCAGCAATACATTGGTTTCCGGATCGAGCAAGGCTTCTTCCGAGGCTACGTCGAACTGCCGGGCCACTGCAGGCATGATCTGCATCAGCCCCCTCGCTCCACGGCGGGAAACTATATCGGCTTTGAAACGCGACTCGTGATAGGCAATAGCACTCATCAGGCGCCAGTCGTTCCCCTCCCGCTCGCTGATATTCCGAATTACGTGATCGTAAGGAGAGATCACATACCGGGCTTCCATTTTCTCCTCCAGGGTAATCCCCGCTTCGGACGACGTCGAAAAATCGGCGTTGAATCCGTAAAAAGTGGTCTGTAATGTTAAAAATACGAAAATTAAACAGGTTTTCTTTAACATAAAACTTGCTTTTGCAGGCAGCTTCCTGTGCCGTACAGTACGCTAATCATAGAAACCCCACGAGATACCCATCTTAAACATGCCCGGATTGAGCGGGTACTTCGCAATCGCGAAATATTCGCCGTTTCCGAACAGGCCCCGGTTGATATGCTGATATTTCAGGAATATCCGCATTCTCTTCCACTTGCCCATCAGGAAAAGATCCATGTAGGGATAATTCCCCACCTCGATTTCCCGTTGATTGAAGAACTCCGAGAGCGCAGGGTTGTAGCCGGGCGCATAGTAGCGCGTATTGAAATGGCCATCGACTCCGAACTGCACCCGGAGCACGTTGCGCACCGCCCAAAATTCGTAGTAATACGAGAGGAAGGCGCTGACGAGCGGAACGGGTATGACTCTATGATTCGTACTCCACTGCAACAAAACCTTATGGTCCAAATGAAGTCCGGCGATCCGGAAATCTTTGCGGGCGTACACGCTCGTCACGCTGACGCTTCCGTTGTCCTGCGCTATCTGGCTGTCGGCACCGTAATAAATCTTATCGGTGACAATGCCTTGCCACACACCGACCTCAAACGCATAATCGGGGACACGGAAAGCAACTTCGAAACGAGTTTCATTCTCCTTGCGCAAAGGAGTCAACCACACGTAGTGGTTAGAGAATAGATTCTCCTGCCAGTAATCCGGCGAACGCGTTTCCATACGGAAACGCCCTTCGAGAATCAGGGGACGTTTGCGGATATATCCCGTCAGCGCCAGATTGGCGCCGAACGAAACGTCACCGCCGCGATATCCCGACGGGTAGAACTTGGCGTCAGCTCCCCAATCGACATATTTCTTGATCTTTCCTTCGACCGATCCATATACGAAGTAACTGCTTTTCCCCACCTTCTCGTACTTACCGTTCAGGTAGGAATCCAGCCTGAACTGCGAATAGGTGTGCAGGTCGAGTCCTACACCTCCGTTCACCGTACCGACCACACCGTTGCGATCCCAGGGCTGCGCCTGAATGAACACCCGGTTGGAAATCACCCGCTCATAGATCGAGTCGCGCGTCTGCGTGGGATTGATAAACCAGTTCTTGTAATATTCGAGATCGCGTGCCGGAACGAAATTACCTTTATCATCCCGTTCGTAACGGTCGTCGGTATAGGTTCCCCGAACATCCTTATAAACTTTGCTCCAGGAGTTGTACTCGAACGAATGACCGATGAATACGGCCGGCAGATTGGCGATCGAAAAGTCGCTTTCGGTAACCGGCAGCAACGGAATACCGTACGACTGTTCGACGAAAAACGCATTGTTGCGGTATATGTTGGTAGCCTGCGAGCTCGTCAGTCTCATCGGCACGCCCGACGGCATTTCGAAAGTCGTATCCCGGATCGCCCATTCACCCACCACGCCGCCGTTCTCACGTGTTTCTATGTGGTTGTTGATGAATCCGGCATGCACCGAATAACGCTTTCCCGTGTGCGAAACGGCAACCGAAAGGTTGTGGTTCTTGGTACGGGACCACTCGTAAAGGCCCTTGGTGCCGCGCGACCGATAATTGACGTTGAAGCCCGTAGTCGGCGAAATATTATGTCCCAACGTCAGGCTGAAATTCTCCTCCCGGAACTTCTTCTGTCCCGACTCAAGGTACATGAAGTGGAAATACGGCCGTTTGAGGTTGTAGAAGGGGACGTTTTCCATGCGATAGGTATAGACATCGAAACCTTCGGCAAAAGAGAAGTCGCGGTATTGAGGCCGTTCGAAGTAGTTGTACGGTAACGAAGCCTGTCCCAACGCACCCACGGCGGCATGGCCGACGCCTTCCTTATAAAACGGGTAGTCGATGCGGAAAGTGGCGAGCGTGGTATCGAGCGGATTGATATGCACCTGGTTGTAGTCCCGCGAGATCGTCCACGAAAAGTTGGGCAGCGCACGGATCGAATCGTTGAAAAAATAGGATTCGAGGGGCTTTCGAAGCCGTTTTTTCTTGGTCGAATCGGTCGGCATGGCGGGTTGTTCCTCGCCGTTCTGCGTCTGGAACGGGTTGCTGCCGAGCATATTGTTCGGATTATTCGGGTCGTTCGGATTCTGATTGTTCTGGTTTCGCAGGATCGCGCTGGCGTCGAATTGAGCGGATGCCTCCAACGTCGGAAAGGCCAGCAGCCCTCCCCACAGCAAAATCCACAGAATTTTTTTCAACACCTTCGGAAACATCGGAATACGTACGCGCAAATCGCGGCAAAGATAGTAAAAAATCAGGCTTTCGGTGCTTTATCGGGATTTCCCGAGCGCATGCAGAGCCAGCGAACCGCCGACACGACGATATATAGAACGATAATTACCGGGATAGCGTATGTACGAAGTATAATTATCAACACGATACTCGCCAGCAGAAAGAGGTACCTCACCTCGTTTCCACGCCAGCCGAAGCCGTGGAACTTGAGAGCGAACATACGGATCGGAGAAACGAGGAGCAGGGAGGTCAGTACGGCGATCAGCAACACCCCGTCCGAAGAAAGAGCGACCGCCCCTTGCTGCCACAACATGCCGAGCGAAGCGCAGAGAAGCGATCCGGCAGGCGTCGGAAGTCCGCAGAATTCGACCGTCTGCGTTTCGTCGATGTTGAACTTGGCCAGACGCAGCGCGGAAAACGCCGTCAGGACGAACACGCCATACCCCAGCTCCCAGGCCGCCGGCAGACAGCAAGGTTCGGTTTGCAGGCAAACCTGCCAGAGCACTGCGGCAGGAGCCAGTCCCGAGGTAATGACATCCGCCAACGAATCGAGCTGCACCCCGATCGCCGAAGACGAATGCAACAGACGGGCCACGAAACCATCGAAAAAATCGAACACGATTCCTGCGACTATCAGCCAGAAAGCAAGTGTCAAATCATTGTACATCAGTGCTGCCACGACGGCAAACGACCCGCAGAGCAGATTCATGAGGGTCAATAAATTCGGTATCGTGAAAAGTCGTATCCGCATTTGTAAAAGAATTAGTCCACCTATTAGTAGGCAAATATAGGAAAAATCTATCGGTTACACGCACACGACCGTCGTAAAATGCACATCGAAAAAATTGCCGAAAGCTATTTTCACCCTCAACATCCATATTTTTCAGAAAAAAGTTAACTTTGGAATCCTGTTTGTTGCTTTTTCGGCAAACAGCTTCTAAACACACACGACCGATGAAAGTTGGACTTTTCATTCCCTGTTACATCAACGCGCTCTATCCCGAGGTGGGCGAAGCCTCTTACAAGCTACTCACACAGTTGGGTGTAGAGGTGGATTATCCCCTCGATCAGACCTGTTGCGGCCAGCCGATGGCCAACGCAGGCTACGAGCGCGACGCCAAGGCCCTGGCCGAGCGGATGGAAGCGCTGTTCGCCAAATACGACTACGTGGTGGGGCCTTCGGCCAGTTGCGTGGTCTTCGTCAAGGAGGGATACCCCCGCCTGCTGAACGACTACCGCGAACATGCCTGCATCGATTCCCGCATCTGGGAGATCTGCGAATTCGTACACGACGTCGTAAAACCGACCTCGCTCCCGGCCCGTTTTCCGCACAAAGTGAGCATCCACAACTCCTGCCACGGATTACGCAAGCTCGGGCTCGGTTCGCCGAGCGAGCTGAACCTGCCCTATCATTCGAAACTGCGCGACCTGCTCACGATGGTCGAAGGCATCGAAATCGCCGAACCCTCGCGCATCGACGAGTGCTGCGGCTTCGGCGGTATGTTTTCCGTCGAGGAGAACGCTGTTTCGACCTGCATGGGACGCGACAAAGTACGCGACCACCTCTCCACGGGCGCCGAATACATCACCGGCGCCGACAGTTCGTGCCTGATGCACATGCAGGGCATCATCGACCACGACAAACTCCCGATCCGCACCCTGCACATCGTACAAATCCTCACCTCGACACTATGAGCAGCCACTCCAAAGCCGCAGCGAAATTCATCGCCGACGCACCGCGCACCGCCTGGCACGACAAAGCCCTGTTCGCCGTACGCACCAAGCGCGACAAGATGATGCACGAAGTTCCCGAATGGGAGGCGTTGCGGGAAGCTTCGTCACAGATCAAACGCCACACGCTGAGCCACCTGGCCCATTACCTCGAAGAGTTCGAACGCAACGCCACCGCCAACGGCATCGTCGTCCACTGGGCTGCGGATGCCGACGAGATGAACCGCACGGTCTGGGAGCTCATATCGGCTCACGGCGGCAAGAACCTCATCAAGAGCAAGTCGATGCTGTCGGAGGAGTGCGGACTGACGCCCTATCTGCTCCAGCGCGGCGTCGATGCCGTCGAAAGCGACCTGGGGGAGCGCATCATGCAGTTGCTGCACGAGCCGCCCAGCCACATCGTGCTGCCCGCGATCGCCGTCCGCCGTGAAGAGGTCGGCGCCCTCTTCGAAAAAGTGTGGCATACCGAACCCGGCAACAGCGACCCGACCTACCTCACGCACCAGGCCCGGATTCACCTGCGCTCCAAATTCCTCGGTGCCGACATCGCCATGACTGGCGTCAATTTCGCCGTGGCGGAAGCCGGGGCGTTCGCCGTCTGCACCAACGAGGGCAACGCCGACCTCGGCACTTCGTTCCCCGACCTGCACATCGCCATCATGGGGCTCGAAAAGGTGATCCCCGACTACCGGGCGCTCGCCGTCTTCACCCGCCTGCTGGCCCGCTCGGCCACCGGACAGCCCGTAACGGCCTACACCTCGCTCTACCGACGTCCCGCACCGGGCAAACAGATCCACGTCATCATCGTCGATAACGGCCGTACGGAGTCCCTGGCCAACGCCGCGCACCGCAACATGCTCAAATGCCTGCGCTGCGGCGCCTGCATGAACACCTGTCCCGTTTACCGGCGATCGGGCGGTTACTCCTACTCGTATTTCATCCCGGGACCGCTGGGTATCAACCTGGGTATGCTCCGTTCGCCCGAACGGTACGGCGGCAATGTTTCGGGCTGCTCGCTCTGTTACTCCTGCTCGGACGTATGCCCGGCCAAGATCGACCTCGGAGAACAGATCTACGCGTGGCGGCAGGAGATGGGCGAAAAGAACCTGATCGACTGGCACAAAAAGTTCATGGTCAAAGGTATGGACTTCGCCATGGGCGGTCCGGGCCGTTTTTACGCGGCTGTCGGAGCGGCCCGCATCGCGGAATACCTGCCCCGCTTCGTACTCAACAACAAGTTGAACCCCTGGTATGCTTACGGGCGCGACATACCCCACTTCGCCCGAAGCACCTTCAACGCCCGGTGGAAAGCGGGCAAAGTCAAATCCGAAAAACCGACCGAACGATGAACAGCAAAGAAATAATACTGAACCGCATCGCCGGAGCCGCCATGCCTCCGGTCGATTACCCCGCTTTCGACTTCACTCCGCTGCGGTTCGAAGATCGCACGGCCGCCTTCGCCGAAGCCGTGAAAGCGGCCGGCGGGCAGGTCGTCGCGGCAGACGGGAACCCCCTTACAGAGTTGATCCGCCGATACTATCCCGACGCCAAAACCATCGCCTCCGTCCTGCCCGAAGCACACGCCACTATCAACCCCGACACGGTGGACGACGCCCGGAAGCTGATCGATATCGACCTGGGCGTAATCGACGGTTGTTTCGGCGTGGCGGAAAACGGCGCGGTATGGATCCGGCAGGACATCCGCCACAAAGCCCTCTATTTCGGTGCCACGGCCCTGATGATCCTCATCCCGCGCGATGCGCTGGTCGATACGATGCACGAGGCTCTCGCCCGACCGGAATTGGACGACTTCGAATACGGATGCTTCATGTCCGGACCGTCGAAAACCGCAGATATCGAACAGGCCCTGGTCTTCGGGGCGCACGGTCCGATGTCGGTCACCGTCGTACTGCGGTAAACCGCATCTCTCGACTCCACATCCACTATCCGGCACTTTTTCCCAAGTGCCGGATAGTTCGTTGTACGATTCGTCCGTATCATCCGTAAAATTTCCCTGGCCGACAAATATCCGCATTTCAAAAACATACCGAACAATATTTAATTTTCATCCGAGAATAATTTTAGCTATCTTTGTCTAATGGATCGATCCGGCGATGCCGGCCGTAAATTCCGAAATCATTCAAAAACAAACCGCAGCAACAACTCATCATGGACAAACATACCTATTGCGTCATCATGGCCGGCGGCATCGGCAGCCGCCTGC
>ERZ791635.1183-NODE-1183-length-11199-cov-3.66233_pt1 | contig 11199 bp, 10 predicted proteins | sample MGYA00510056_ERZ791635 | MGnify/ENA primary metagenome ERZ791635 (study PRJEB30046, sample SAMN00715187) | human gut metagenome | study: EMG produced TPA metagenomics assembly of the A metagenome-wide association study of gut microbiota in type 2...
TTTCTAAATATAAATTAGATAAAGAATAAAAAATGAGACATAATAAAAAATTCAATCATTTAGGTCGTACTGCTTCTCATAGAAGCGCTATGTTATCTAACATGGCTTGCTCTTTGATCAAGCACAAAAGAATCACTACGACTGTTGCAAAGGCGAAAGCTTTGAAAAAGTTTGTTGAGCCTTTGATTACTAAGTCTAAAGAAGATACTACGAACTCTCGTCGTGTTGTATTTAGCAACTTGCAAGATAAGATTGCAGTAACAGAGCTGTTCAAAGAAATCTCTGTTAAGATTGCTGATCGTCCGGGTGGTTATACTCGTATTATCAAGACTGGTAACCGTTTGGGTGATAATGCAGAAATGTGCTTCATCGAGTTGGTTGACTACAATGAAAACATGGCTAAAGAAAAAGTTGCTAAGAAAGCTACTCGTACTCGTCGTTCGAAGAAAGCTGCTGAAGCTACTCCTACTGCTGTTGAAGCTCCTGCAACTGAAGCTCCTAAGGCTGAAGAACCAAAAGCTGAATCAGCTGAATAATTTTACAGTTATTCTTATAGATATAAAAAAGGCTACCCTCAAGGTAGCCTTTTTTGTTTGTCTGCCGTTTACTAATACTAAGATACATTAAAATATATCTTAATAGAACTTTTCATAGAGAGAATCTGTTATATTTGCAGGTGAATATGGCAAAATTTGTAAAGGTAATATTGTTTCTGTTGCTGACTGTTGCTTTTCATAGCATAGCAGGCAATGTTTCTACTGCGAAAGTGGTGGATGAACAGGAGCGTGCTATTACATATGCAATGAGACAGCATGGGGAAATCAGCGCACCGGATCTTCCTGGTAAGCCAGTGGCTGAACTGAACAACTTGCAAAGCCATCAGATATCTGTAACACGTATTCAACGTGTACAACTTGGAGAATATTTCTTTTCTTTAAAAAATGCGCTACAATGTTGTGCTGATCGTGATAACTCACTTTCACAACACTGGGGGCGGATTTATGGTACAACAACTTCCTATTATTGCCAGCCATCAAGTGAATACTATGTATATACTTTGAGGCGTATAATTATTTAGTAGTCTATTTATTGGTATTGTTTATTTTGTGGTTACTGGTATCTTCTGTAATACCGGTGACTATATCCTTTTTATCTTTATATTTTTACTAATAATTTAAACTTTAAATATTATGGCAACTACTCAAACGATTGATGCTACTATCTTCGCATCTTCACACCCCGATATCGCAAAACGTACAAGTGTTTCAGGAGTTTTAATTTCTTCTGTAATGTTATTGGTCGGTATTTTAGCTTTTGTTTCCACTTTCGAATTGGATGATAAGTCTTCTACGGTTAGTATGGCTTTGATGGTTCTGGGAACAGGTTTATTCCTTATGGGGATTTTCCGTCTCTTCTGGAAATCAAAAGAAGTTATTTATTTGCCAACCAAAAGTGTGGCTAAAGAGCATAGTATATTCTTTGATTTGAAACACATGGATGCTTTGAGGAATCTTGTGAATTCGGGTTCATTCTCAGCAGGTTCGCATATAAAGAGTGAGGCTAGTGGTAATATACGTATGGATGTAATACTTTCTGCTGATAAAAAGTTTGCAGCTGTACAGTTATTCCAGTTTATACCTTATACATATCAGCCAATAACGTCAGTGCAGTATTTCACTGATGAACAAGCTTCAGCGGTAATAGCGTTTCTGACAAAAAGTAAAATGCAGTAAAAGTATCTCTACAAAATCTGTTTGACTTAGTTTTTTCCGACACATTAAAACAGGTAGCTTGAAGTTTTATATTCAGTTTGCTGCTACTAAATAAAGCAGGTTTTGGATGTTACTACAATAGAAAACTTTGATTTTTATACAAGGAATGGGGATTAGTCGTTAATGACGGCGATCCCCATTTTCTTCATTAAGAAGCAGGCATTCATATTTTGCGCAACTCCGTTTCTCATTTGGTAAGAGAAGGTGAGTTCGTTGTTCGTAATGTCAGCTTCGAAACAGTAATTCCGGATATTTTGTGGGAAGGAGTCCACTAAAGTTCCTAGCAACAAGTCATGAGTGGCGATGATGCCATTGGTATTCATGTGCATGAATTGTTTGATGAGGGCGAAAGAACCTTTCTGTTTATCCATAGAGTTTGTACCTTTCAATATTTCATCAAGGATGATGAAAAGTTCTTCTCCTGCTTCAAGCTTATCTATGATTAATTTAAGTCGCTTGAGTTCGGCAAAAAAATAAGATTCGTTGTCGGTTAAGGAGTCACTGGTCCGAAGGCTGGTGACGAGGCGAGCCGGATATATTTCCATCCGCTTTGCCCAAACGGGAGCCCCTATACATGCTAGTAGATAGTTCACTCCTACAGTACGTAAATACGTGCTTTTTCCTGCCATATTGGCTCCTGTGATAATAATAAAGAAAGGACGTCTTTCAATGTCTATTCCGTTGCGTACACATTTGTTGCGATCCATTAAAGGATGCCCCAAAGCTTCAGCCTGCAGATGGAAAGATTGAGCAGCAATGGTAGGATAGATGTAATCCGGATGATTATATGCGAATGTTGCCAGAGAACAATAAGCGTCAATTTCTCCGATGGTTTCTATCCAGCGGGGAAGGTCAGATGCGTGGATTTCTTTCCACTTCTCGATTCGCATCACTTGGCGCAGCTCCCAGAATATCAGTCCATTGAGTATCGTGCTTATTAGCAGATTGCTTCGTTGATCGAGCGCGTTCATCAGTTTTGAAAGCTGGCGTACTGCTTGAGAAGCGGTTTGATTCTGACTTGTAAGTTCCGTTTTTAACTTTTGCAGTATATGACTTTGCATTTCTTTCTGTTCAGTGAGAAGAATCTGGTCAGCGTATGTCGAAAGAATTTGTAGCTTTTCTCCGTAGGTCGTTTGTAGTTTAGTGATTCCTTTAGAAAAAATAGTGCTGAATAATACAAAGCCAACAAACACTCCTCCTGCAATACTGGCCGAGATAATACCTAAAATGGCTAGACCTATACATAAGAAATTAATGATCGTTACCGCTGTCGGGAGGATGCGTAGAAGTGTACGCTTCCGATAATAACTTGGACTGTTTGCCCATTCTTTGATTTCGGTGGTATCGGCAGGTTTTCCTTTATAGAGTAAGCCGAGTAAGCGGATTTGTTGGCGATATTCTAAGTCTGTGGACAATTCATGTATAGCTTCCTGGCGATGTTCAATAGCTTCTTTGTTTTCCAGATGTGCATTGAACCAGTTTGCAAGATGCAGTTTGCCAATAGGCGTTGCAGTGCGGTTGATGTATTGGAAAAGAGAATGTTCGCCAAATACGTCTAAATCAAGAGTGTAGAGATGAGATGGATTAACAAATTCTTTTCCATCATCAAAATCAGAAAAGTCATATTGCATGGCACGTAGCTCCTGCTCATTGATTTCTATTTTCTTTTTCAGAAAGTCTTTTCGGTAGAACCAGAAATTATGGCGTTTTACCAGCCAGATGAATAAGATAAAAGGTAAGATAGCGAAAGCAGAGAGACATAGCCACCCATCAGACCAAAAGATAATGGCATTTGCTACAGCTCCTACGAATAAGATCAGGCGGAGAAGACTGATATAATAGATACGTTTCCGTGCATTCTGTAACTCCAGCTCTGTTTTCTGAATGATTTGCTGATATGTAGTAATGATCTGTTCTTGTTTTTCCATGACAAATTTAATTCTTTTCCACAAAGGTAATATAATTCATGACGGTCGGGATAAGAGCTTGTTTTTGTCGAGAGCAGATTTACTGTTTATTAACGGAAGATAGAAAGGAATAACAAGCTCATATTATGACTTGTCTGGATAATGCCTTTACTAGCTGTAAGGAATGGGGTATATAAGTTCTGTTTCCGTTTAATAAGAGTAGGGGGCATTTCCTGGTAGCAGCTTTTTTTCAATATTTCTTTCCTCATTCTTGCATTTATCCGCTAAAATTTATAACTTTCCACTCGAAAAGGCGTTAGACAGGAAAGGAGGATGCTTATGAAGAAAGGATGTATCTTATGTTTGCTGATAAGCGTGATTAGCCTTCCGTTAATTGCGCAGAATATTATTTATTCCAACCTGAAAGAGTTGCTGGCTCAACATGGTGATACAACAGCCGTGTTGCGTGTAGAAAAACGTTCCAGAAATCAGATTGTATTGACAGGAGGGGCTGATTACCGGATAACGGCCGGTGATGACGAGTCGATGTGTCGACGCTTGAAGAAGCGTTGTTTTGCCGTGCGTGACGAAAAAGGAGATTTATATTTGAATTGTCGTAAGTTGCGCTATAAAAAGTTACGCTTTGGAGCATGGTATGCCCCTGCCGTTCAATTGGGTAAAAATATCTATTTTTGTGCCATGCCTCTAGGTTCGGTTATCGGAGGAAACTTTGTAGAAGAGGATGACGTAAAACTGGGAGGGAATATTGGCGATGCTCTTGCCGCTTCAAGTTTGGTTACGAAACGCGTCTGTTATGAGCTAAATGGTGAAACAGGAAAAGTCGATTTTCTAGGAAAAGATAAAATGCTTCAATTATTGAAGAATTATCCGGAACTGAAACAGGCATATTTGAAAGATGATAGTCAGGAGGCGAAGCATACCTTTAAATATTTGTTGGAGTTGCGGAATAAACAAAAAAAGTAATTTTGTCGATCTCTGTTGGTATAGCAGAGAAAGAGTATGTTCATAATACAATTATGGTCATAGTGATATGATTAGGGTGCGGATTATGCAAATAACACAGAACTCATAGCTTTGATTTAATGGAAAAATCCGCTATCCATTTTAATAAAAGCCCTACTAGTCCGTTTGGATAAAAGACCTGCATTTGTATCTGTATAAAAGCATAAGAGACTCCTGACATTGCCTGTATCTTACCATTCTATTAAGCAGTAAATGTAATAATGCCTTTCTGATAATAAATCTGTTATTTCTCTTGTCTTTTATCTTCTTTTTTTCTATATTGCGAAGAGTTATAAGACTGTATTGCTTACAGTTTGTAATCCTTAATTCTGTTTATTATGAGAATAACTCTTGGCAACACGCTACCTCCTTATCCGGATTTTGTAGAAGGTATCCGGAGAGCTCCCGACCGTGGTTATACACTTACCCCGGCGCAGACCATCACAGCTTTAAAAAACGCTTTGCGTTATATTCCCTCCGAGTGGCACGAACAACTGGCTCCTGAATTTATGGAAGAACTACGCACTCGCGGGCGGATTTACGGATACCGTTTCCGTCCTGCCGGAGACTTGAAAGCAAAGCCGATTGATGAATATCAGGGGCAATGTATTGAAGGCAAAGCCTTTCAGGTAATGATTGACAATAACCTTTGCTTCGATATAGCCTTATATCCCTACGAACTTGTTACTTATGGTGAAACCGGGCAAGTTTGCCAAAATTGGATGCAATATCGACTGATTAAGCAATATCTGGAAGAACTTACCCAGGAACAGACACTGGTTATTGAATCCGGACATCCATTGGGGCTTTTCCGCTCCCGTCCCGATGCTCCCCGCGTTATAATTACCAATTCGATGATGATCGGACAATTCGACAATCAACATAATTGGCATATTGCCGCCCAGATGGGAGTTGCCAATTACGGACAGATGACAGCTGGTGGTTGGATGTATATCGGTCCTCAAGGCATTGTGCATGGCACTTTCAACACCCTCCTGAATGCCGGACGATTGAAACTCGGCATTCCACAAGACCAAGATTTGCGGGGACACTTATTTATTTCTTCCGGTTTGGGAGGAATGAGTGGTGCACAACCTAAAGCAGCCGAAATAGCAGGAGCAGTCTCCATCATAGCCGAAGTAGATCGTTCACGCATTGAAACACGTTACCGCCAGGGATGGGTGGGGCATGTGACTGCAGATATCATAGAAGCATACCGGATGGCAGCTGAAGCAATGCGACGCCGTGAACCTTGTTCCATTGCCTATCATGGGAATATAGTAGACCTGCTCGAGTATGCCGAGCGTGAAAAGATTTTGATCGAACTATTATCCGATCAAACCTCCTGTCACGCCGTTTACGAAGGTGGATACTGCCCAGCCGGACTGACTTTCGAGGAACGCACACGCCTTCTTCACGAATCGCCGGAGGAATTCCGTCACTTGGTAGACATATCTTTGCACCGTCATTTCGAGGTCATCAAGAAATTGGTAGCCCGCGGAACTTATTTTTTTGATTATGGAAACTCTTTCATGAAAGCCATATACGATGCCGGAGTAAAAGAAATCTCCTATAATGGTGTTGATGAAAAAGACGGATTTATCTGGCCGAGTTATGTCGAAGATATTATGGGACCCCAACTCTTTGATTACGGCTACGGTCCGTTCAGGGGGGGCTGGTTGATGGGTCAACACGAAGATCTGATAAAAACAGACCATGCGGCTATGGAGTGTATTGACGTCAATCGGCGCGGTCAGGATCTGGACAACTATAATTGGATACGGGATGCAGAAAAGAATCAACTCGTGGTGGGTACACAGGCACGTATTCTTTATCAGGATGCGGTTGGAAGAATGAAGATAGCCCTCCATTTCAATGAGATGGTTCGCCGGGGTGAAGTAGGCCCTATTATGCTGGGACGAGATCACCACGATGTCAGCGGTACGGATTCTCCTTTCCGGGAGACGTCAAATATCAAAGACGGAAGTAATGTGATGGCAGATATGGCTGTGCAATGCTTTGCCGGAAATTGTGCCCGTGGGATGAGTCTGGTAGCCTTGCATAATGGAGGTGGAGTCGGTATCGGCAAAGCAATCAATGGCGGTTTTGGTATGGTATGCGACGGTAGCGAACGGGTAGATGAAATACTCCGTTCGGCAATGCTTTGGGACGTAATGGGAGGAGTAGCCCGCCGTTCGTGGGCGCGTAATCCGCATGCGATGGAAACGAGTGAAGCATTTAATGAGTCCCATGCTGGAGATTATCAGATAACAATGCCGTATGTGGCGGACGAAGAATTAATAAAGAAGATAGTTCCATCTATTGTGGGAAAGTAGTCTCACAATATAAGAGAAAGCGTTCCCATAATGTGAAGGAATAAATTCCCACAATATATGGAACAGTTTGAACATGCTGTTATTTTGGATAAACCATGTGGCTATTTGATGTAAAACATATAGTTATTCAGTAAAGTATAACCTCTATAATAATAGATATTTGATATGAGTTGGAATAAGATTATTGAATGTGTCCCCAATTTTAGCGAGGGACGTGATTTGGAGAAAGTAGATCAGATAGTAGCCCCTTTCCGTAGTAAAGCCGGAGTAAAACTGCTTGATTACAGTAATGATGAAGATCATAACCGTCTGGTTGTCACACTTGTGGGAGAGCCGGAAGCACTGTGTGAAGCAGTAGTTGAAGCCGTTGGTGTAGCTGTCCGTTTGATCGACCTGAATCAGCACACCGGGCAACATCCTCGTATGGGAGCGGTAGATGTAATTCCTTTCATCCCGATTAAGAACACCAGTATGGAAGAAGCCATCGAACTCTCTAAAAAAGTAGCGGCGAAAGTTGCGGAGCTATATAATCTTCCCGTCTTCCTGTATGAAAAGTCGGCTACTGCGCCACACCGGGAAAATCTCGCCTCCGTTCGTAAAGGCGAGTTTGAAGGAATGGCCGAAAAGATCAAACTACCCGAATGGCAACCTGACTTCGGACCTGCTGAACGACATCCGACCGCAGGTACCGTAGCAATCGGAGCCCGTATGCCACTCGTAGCTTACAATATTAATCTAAGTACAGATAATATGGAGATAGCCACTAAGATAGCGAAAAATATCCGCCATATCAATGGAGGACTTCGTTATGTAAAAGCAATGGGAGTGGAACTGAAAGAGCGAAACATTACCCAAGTATCCATTAACATGACCGACTATACCCGTACCGCACTCTACCGTACCTTCGAATTAGTACGTATCGAAGCCCGTCGTTACGGTGTTACAATTGTAGGTAGTGAAATAATCGGTCTTGTACCGATGGAAGCTCTGATTGATACCGCTTCCTACTATCTCGGACTCGAAAACTTTACCATGCAGCAAGTTCTCGAAGCTCGTATCATGGAATAGTCAATAAGAAAATAGAATGAATCACAATTGCTTTATGGCAAACATCATTCTAAAAGAACGTGCCATTCATATCTCCATTTATTATATGAACTAATTATGATGAACTATTTATGAGTGAAAACCTAATCATATTTAACGCCCGTATCGTAACCCCCATCGGCTTTTCCGCCCGTAAAGGAGAGGAAATGTCCCAACTGCAAATCATAGAAAACGGAACCGTGGAAGTGACCAAAGGAATCATTACCTACGTTGGTGAAAACCGTGGTGAAGATCGGGATGGTTACTACCAGCACTATTGGCATTATAACGCTCGCGGGCATTGCCTTTTACCCGGTTTCGTCGACTCCCATACCCATTTTGTATTTGGCGGAGAACGTTCCGAAGAATTATCCTGGCGTCTGAAAGGCGAAAGCTATATGTCAATCATGGAGCGGGGAGGGGGAATTGTAAGTACCGTCAAAGCCACCCGGCAAATGAACTACCTTAAACTTCGTTCAGCCGCCGAAAGCTTCCTGAAGAAGATGAGCACCATGGGAGTAACCACCGTAGAAGGTAAAAGTGGCTACGGCCTGGATCGGGACACAGAATTACTACAACTAAAAGTAATGCGCAGCCTGAATAACGCCGAGCATAAACGCGTCGATATAGTCTCCACTTTCCTCGGCGCCCACGCCCTTCCCGAAGAATATGCAGGGAGAAGCGACGAATACATCGATTTCCTGATTCGTGAAATGCTTCCCCTTATCCATTCCGGTAAGTGGGCAGAATGTTGTGATGTCTTTTGCGAACAAGGCGTTTTCTCTATCGAACAATCCCGTCGCCTGCTTCAGGCAGCCAAAGAGCACGGTTTCCTGTTGAAACTCCATGCCGACGAAATCGTCTCTCTCGGCGGTGCCGAACTGGCAGCCGAACTCGGAGCACTGTCTGCCGACCATCTCCTGCACGCTTCCGATGCCGGTATCCGTGCAATGGCCGATGCCGGAGTAGTAGCCACCCTGTTGCCTCTGACAGCTTTCGCCTTGAAAGAACCCTACGCGCGAGGTCGTGAAATGATTGACGTCGGTTGTGCTGTGGCACTTGCCACCGACCTGAATCCCGGCAGTTGTTTCTCCGGTTCCATCCCGCTGACCATTGCTCTGGCCTGCATCTATATGCAAATGAGCATCGAAGAAACCATCACTGCTCTCACCCTGAACGGAGCCGCCGCCCTTCAACGAGCCGACCGTATTGGAAGTATCGAAGTAGGTAAACAAGGCGATTTCGTCATTCTCAATTCCGACAACTATCATATTCTACCTTACTATATAGGCATGAATTGCGTAATCATGACTATTAAAGGCGGCATACTTTATCCCGTCGCTTAATAGTTGAAAAACTCTCATTCATTAATCACTTAAAAAACAGAATACCATGTTAGCAGATTTAACCGTAAAAGATTTCTTAGATAAAGTAGCTTGCAGTGACCCTGTGCCCGGTGGCGGTAGTATTGCCGCTTTGAATGGAGCGCTGGCTTCCTCCCTTTCTACGATGGTGGCACGGCTGACCGTAGGAAAAAAAGGATACGAAGTCAGTGAAGAAGTAATGCAGCACGCACAAACCATCACCCTCCGTTTGCTAGACGAATTTATGGCGCTTATTGACAAAGATTCAGCTGCCTACAACGAAGTATTTGCCTGCTTTAAACTACCTAAAACAACCGACGAAGAGAAAGCCGCCCGAAGTGCTGCTATCCAGAAGGCAACCAAACAAGCCGCCCTCGTTCCGTTGGAAGTAGCCCGCAAAGCACTGGATATGATGTCCGTTATAGCAGATGTTGCCCGTCTCGGTAACCGGAATGCTGTCACAGATGCCTGTGTAGCAATGATGTCCGCCCGTACCGCCGTATTGGGAGCCTTACTGAATGTCCGTATCAACCTCGGTTCGCTCAAAGACAGAGATTTTGTCCTCCAGCTGCAAACCGAAGCCGATGCCATCGAGCAAACCGCCTGTCAGAGAGAAAAAGAATTGTTGGATGCCGTAAATCAAGACCTGCGCGTATGAGTAAGAATGTATACCATATCGGTTCCGGAGCACTGACCTTCGAAATCATCGAACGAATTATAAACGAAAACCTGAAACTGGAACTAGCCCCCGAAGCCAAGTTACGCATCCAGAAATGCCGTGACTACCTCGACCAAAAAATAGCTTCTTCCGAAGAACCATTATACGGCATAACAACAGGTTTCGGCTCTCTATGCACTAAAAATATATCTCCCGATGAACTGGGAACCCTCCAGGAGAACTTGATAAAAAGCCATGCTTGCAGCGTAGGCGAAGAAATCCGCCCCGTCATCATCAAACTGATGATGCTTCTCAAAGCCCACGCCCTCTCATTGGGACATAGCGGCGTACAAGTTATCACCGTGCAACGCATCCTCGATTTTTTCAATAATGACGTCATGCCAATTGTCTACGACCGCGGTTCCCTTGGAGCCTCCGGCGACCTGGCACCGCTCGCCAATCTTTTCCTTCCTCTGATAGGTGTCGGTGATGTCTACTATAAAGGAAAAAAGTGCGAAGCCATCAGCGTACTCGACGAGTTTGGCTGGGAACCGGTCAAATTAATGAGCAAAGAAGGACTAGCCCTGCTGAACGGCACCCAATTTATGAGTGCCAACGGTGTGTTTGCTATGCTCAAAGCCTTTCGCCTCTCGAAAAAGGCCGACCTGATAGCCGCCCTTTCCCTCGAAGCCTTTGACGGCCGTATCGACCCGTTTATGGACTGCATCCAGCAAATCCGTCCCCATCAGGGACAGATTGAGACAGGCGAAGCCTTCCGCAAACTACTGGCAGGCAGCGAACTAATCGAACGCCACAAGGAACATGTGCAAGATCCCTATTCCTTCCGCTGCATCCCACAAGTACATGGCGCCACCAAAGATGCCATCCGCTACGTTGCCTCCGTACTGCTGACCGAAATCAATTCCGTCACGGACAACCCCACCATCTTCCCCGATGAAGACCGGATCATCTCCGGCGGAAACTTCCACGGGCAACCGCTTGCCATCTCTTATGACTTCCTTGCCATCGCTTTGGCCGAATTGGGAAATATAT
>ERZ791635.1196-NODE-1196-length-11080-cov-6.39619_pt1 | contig 11080 bp, 14 predicted proteins | sample MGYA00510056_ERZ791635 | MGnify/ENA primary metagenome ERZ791635 (study PRJEB30046, sample SAMN00715187) | human gut metagenome | study: EMG produced TPA metagenomics assembly of the A metagenome-wide association study of gut microbiota in type 2...
CCAGACAGGGGGGCTCTGAAAACTGAGCCGCCGTTTCAAATAGACGTATTGATAGGCTGCTGTACGACGGCTTTTTTTCTTTTGCCGTCGTGCGGCAGATAGATGGTTTGTTTAGTTATGGCTTGCATTACCTATGGGCTGATTTCCAGACATTCCGGCCTGTGTATGCTCGTCAAATTCCTCTTGACTGTATTTCTCGATGCCAGTTAATATTCCGTGATGTTCGCTGTTCAAGTGGCCGTAATCACGAACGGTATAAATGTCTATTGTGCCAACACCACTTCCAAGCGTTCTCATTTCGCCTCGGAATTTTCCGCTGGTGAGGCTTTCACCATTAGAAGTGAGAACATCCCGGAAATAGCGGACTTCCTCACCATTGAAATACCACTGATCTTTTTCGGCATCATAGGTTACTCCAAATGCCTCATACTCTGCAACGAGCTTTGCAGTTTCGCTATCTTCAAGCGGCGTTCCTGCCATAGCAACGGATGTGCTGTTTTTCAACGCCTCAATATCCCGTGCGTCAAATTCCTGCTGGGTAAACTCTTTTAAGCCAATCAGTTTACCCGCCGGATCAACGGAGCCGTCAGCCGCTTTTGAAAAGCTCTCTAAATCCCGTACAGCATACACATCTACTGTGCCGTTCTCATTTAGAAAATCAATACCGGCGGTTTCGTTGTTACTGATGGGATAATAGTCCTCAAACCAGCGAACCAAATTCCCGTTATAGGTAAGTTCATCTTTGACCGCGTCATAGGTCATCCCGTATTGTTCATAAGGTGCAAACATTTTTTCTTTGTCTGCGGCGGAGAGTGCCGAGCTGTCCTCGCTGTTTCCCAGCGCCTCAGAACCGCCAAGAGGTTGACTGATTTCTTCCTTGATAACGGGATTACCTTGTTCCTGGCTGTTCTGTGGTGTCGTACTGCATCCAGCCAAACAGCCTAACAAGAGCATGGACGCAGCGCATAATGCCATTCTTCTCATAGTGTTTACCAATCCTTTCTTTGAATGTACCCCAAGTATAGCAAAGCATTTTGGGATACCTTTGGGATTAGTTTGTGATTTATGTGTAGTTAAAAAAAGCGGCAGGTTGTTTTCCCCCCCCTCGTTTGTTCGAAAATCGTGAAGAAGAATTTAACACCGTTTTCTGTGTTGCAAGCCTCACAATAGCTGTTATGTTGTTGTAAAATTCTTTGAACCATATAAAGCCCTAAGCCGCTGCCGCCTGTTCTTCTACTGCGGGATTGCTCCATACGATAAAAAGCGTCAAACAATTTAGGAATATCATCTTCTGGTATATGTGTACCTGTGTTCTCTACGGAGAACGAAAAGCGTCCGTTGGTATTTTGTAAAATAATATCAACGCTTGCTCCATGCGGCGAATACTTTACAGCATTTGAAATCAAATTGGAGAACACCTTTTCAATCAGTAATTTGTTCCCATTGATAAAAGCGGGAGACTGTATAGCAAGATGTATTTGTAGCTCTTTTGTTGCCACTAAATCATCAATCTCCCTCAAATAGCCATGTATCATGGGAGCGCAATCAAAATGCTCCATTTTGAAATCGACATTGGTTTCCAGCCTTGAAATCGTTAATATTTCCTGCACCATCGTTTCAAGCGTAGCTGCAACTTCCAAGGATCGGGCAAGATACTTTTCGTGGTCTTTATATGCCCCTATACCCAATAGCATCCCCTCTAATTGACCCTTGATAATGGTGATAGGGGTTTTCAGTTCATGGGAAGCGGAAGAAAAGAAATCCTGTTGTGCCCGTTCCAGCGCCTTTTGATGTTCAATATCCTTTTGGAGCTGGAGATTTGCACTTTGCAACTCCTCCAAGGTAGCAGATAGTTTCCGGGACAGCGTATTCAAGCTATTCTCCAGTACACCCAGCTCGTCAGAACGGCGTTCCTCAAGTTGCCATTCCAGCCGCATATCAGACATCTCTTTAGAAATCCGACTGATTTTTAATACCGGGTTTGTAATGATACGAGAATACACCCAAGCAGTTGCCAACGATACAAGGAGAATAACGCAAAACAAAATCGGTAATACGCTTACAAATGATTGCCGCAGTTCTGCGATTTGAGAGGCTTCTCCATAAACTGTTAAAATATATTGGCTATTATCATCTGCAAATGAGAAGTAATAGCTGTTGGATATAATCGGCGCACTTTCATAAGATGCTCCGCCAAGAGCCTCCCCGGTGATCCCATCGTTAAAGCTATTTTGGTTAGACGGTGTTTCCACCAGAACACCATCAGCAGTATAAAGCTCCACCATGCTAATTGTCGTGTTTTGAAGAAACTGATCAAAAAGTCCGCCGCTATCCTGCATACGGATATGTTCTAATTCATAAATAAAGTCGCTTGTCTGTTCATCTAATGCCGCATTGAGATTGTTGGAATAGGTTTGAGGCATATACCAAGCCAAAACGCCATAGACAAGAAAGCTCACGCAGAGCAAAACTGCCACAGTCAGAATAAAGACTTTAGCAAACAGACTGCCTTTAATTCTCTTTATCAACTTTATATCCCACCCCTCTGATTGTTTGAATGAAATCTATTCCCAATTTTTTTCGTAGATTTTTGATATGGGTATCAACAACACGCTCGTCCCCATAAAAATCATATCGCCACAGCTTATCCAACAAGTTCTGCCGGGTCAATATCCGGCCCTGATGGGTCAGCAGTTCCCGCAGTATTTCAAATTCCTTTTGTGTCAGTTCAAAATTAGCTCCGTCCACGGTGGCGGTGTAGCTGTCACAGTTCAAAAGCAAATTGCCATAAGTAATGATTTGATACTTTTCATCTGTTTCCCGGTTACTGCGCCGAAGTACAGCCGCAATTTTGCGGAGCAGGACAGGCATAGAAAACGGTTTTGTGATGTAGTCATCCACCTGCAAATCCAATCCTTTAATCTGATCTTCTTCTCCGCTTAATGCGGTTAGCATAATGATAGGAACATCAGATTGCTTGCGTATCAATTCACAGACACCGTAACCGTCAATTTTGGGGAGCATAATGTCCAACACAATCAAGTCATATCGTTCTCCCGCAAATAAAGATAGTGCCTCGACACCATCATTTGCAACAGCTACTTCATATCCTGCTTCTTGTAAAAAATTCTGTAAAAGTTCTTGAATATCAAAATCGTCCTCAACGACTAAAATCCTTTGCATAATAACACCTCCAAAGATAGCGTATCATAGATTTTTGTGATTAAAGTGTAGTTTTCAAATTTTCTTTCTGTTATTATACCTTGTCCGTGTAACATCGGCAACCTTGCCGACGGGCAATAAAATACTACTAAAACATAAAATTGTGTTTCGTTCTCATAGTCAAACCCGAAATGTAAAATAATATAGGGGTGATATGAGAATGTACCAAGACACCAGACGGCTTGACTTCCACGCATTAGGCCGGGAGATCAAGCGCAAAAGAGAGGCGAAAGGTTGGACGCAGGAATATCTTGCACAGCTTGTAGACCGTACCCCACGCTCTATCATGTATTTTGAAAACCGGGGTCAGCATCCAAGCCTGAATACCTTTTACCAAATCGTCACCTTGCTGGACATTTCCGTAGACCAATTCTTTTATCCTGACAGGCAGAATAGCGAAAGCGACTGCCGCCAGCACATTGATAGACTGCTCAACTCAATGGACGAAAAGGAATTGACGGTCATGGAGGCCACAGCAGAGGGACTACAAAAAGCCAGAGAAACGGAGGTCAAGTAAAAAGGGCCTTCGTTTTTCTTGTTTTTGGGGTATTTTTCGGGGGTGCCGCTAAATGGCAAGCAATTCGGGTGTGGCCACACTCCGAAATTTTTGCTGGCCGCAGGCCCGCAAAAATGCTTGTTGGGGAGCTCCCCAAACCCGCTGAACTTCGGGACAAATTGTCCCAAAGTCCCGGCGCTATGCGCCTGTTGTCTGCGGCCTGTCGCTACCGCTCCTGGGCCTTATTTTCCCGCCCGTCCGTCACGCCGAGCAGATGATCAATGTTCGCCTTGATTGCCACAGCCTGCCGCATATCCGCCTGGGCCTTGCGGTATTCCGCATAGAGGGCTTTTTTCTTTCCCGCCAATTCCTGGCGGGCTTTTTTCATATCCGCCATCTTTGGCAGCTTTGCACCGTCCAAAAGCTCATTCATAGTGGCCCGGGCCGCCCGGTAAGTGGAAAGCTCCGCCTCATGCTCCGACAGATACTTTTTACTGTACCGGGCCGCCTTGTAACCGTCAAACACAGGCCGGGTTTTTGCGTAGTCCACAGTAGCCGCCATGAGCCCGGAGGTCTTTTCCAGCTCCGTCTCCGTTTGCCGCAATTCCTCGGACAGCGTGTGAAAATGCGCTACCGCCTTTTCGGTACTGGCCGCCAGCGCCCCATAGTCCATCAAATCATTTTCCCGCAGGTACTGGAGCGCAGCAGCCATCTGTTTCAGATTGTAAACCTTGGCCCACCGTTCATAGGCCGGGCCCTTGCCCTGTGCCATGCGCTCTTGAATGTCTATAATCAGATTGACACGACGGGCAGGAGCCGGGGCCTCCTGCGGGAGCTCCGGGATCGGACGCTCCCCGGCAATCACAGCCCGGATGTCCTCGGGATCAAAACCATCCCCGAGGGTAGATGCCCGCAGGCGGGTGGGCTTATCCTGCCCGGGAGCAAGGAAGGAGATCACACCGCCACGGCCATGCTTTACCAGAAAGCCGGACTCCTCCATAAGCCTCAGAAACGCCGGAAAATCGGCGGGCTGTTTTTGCAGGGACTCCACGATGGCCAGCCGCACCCGCTGTTTTGCAGAGGGCGGCTTTTCCCCAATCCACTGGCCATAATGGAGATACCGGCCCTTGCTGTGCTGTTTTGGATTTTGAATCACAGAGAGGTCATGCTCAATGCACACCCGGTCAGAGAGCCGCCGCAGGGCAAAGCTGGAGCCGATAAAATTATGGAACTTCCGAGAGCGGTCAAAAGCCGTTGAATTAAAATAAATGTGATTGTGGAGGTGGCCCTTGTCTGTGTGGGTGCAGACAAAAAACTGATACTTTCCCTTCGTCCAGCGCATGGCTGTTTCATAGCCAATCTGGTTGGCCTCCTCCGCTGTCACTTCGCCGGGCGGGAACGCCTGCCGGATTTGAAAAAACAGGGCTCCACGCTCTACGGCCCGGCCTGTTTCCGCCTGGTACTGGCTCTTTACCAGCAGAAACTCAGCGGGAGCCGTGGCCGGATCGCAGAGGTATGAGGACAGGGCTCCCAGCTTTTTCGGATTAAGCCCATAGTCAAAGCGTTCCTCCATTGTCTGGACAGCGCCTTTCCCAGCCGCCACCTTGTAGGGCCGGATATAAGTTGTAGCCGTGAGTACACCTCCTTCCAAAACAAACGGCGGCTGTCCGGCCCCCCCCCCCCGGGGCACCGGCGGCTGCCCGCCCAGCCGCCGCAGGGACTTCGGGACAAATTGTCCCAAAGCGTTATCCTGTGATAAAACTCTTTAACGAGTAGTTGAGACTGTCCAGCTTGTCAATGAGCCACTCCGCCACAGCGGGCAGGCCAAAGGGCGAAACAGCAAAGGCGATCACAAGCCCCTGTATGCCCCAGCGATCCCCCGTGAATAAAGCAAACAGGGCTCCGATCAGACAGAGAAAGGACAGGGTGCAGAACACCCATGACGCAAAGGAAAAAGCAAAATTCAATACTGCCACAAGGAGCGTGAGGGCCAGAACAAAGGGGGCCGCTAAAAGTTTCAGAATGATCCGCATCGCTTGATACCTCCTTGAAAAATGTGGTTTATGGTTCCTTACATGATAATTATACCTCTGTCCGGGAGGGACAACAAGGATGCCTCCGGCTTTCAGCACCTCGGGACAAATTGTCCCGAAGTAGTGAAAACCGGGGAGCGGCATACGCCACTCCCCGGCAGGATCAGAGCTCCACCAATGCGGAGAGCTTTTTCAGCAGATCGGACAGCGGCCCCCACAGGGCGGCATAGTCCCGTTGCAGAGCGGCGATCTCCTCGGGATAAATCCCGCCGTAGGTGTTGGCCTGGATCGCCACTTGATTGAGGTTGTTTGAGCACCGCCGCTGGAGCGATACCAGCTCCCGGACGGGCGAGAGGTCAACATGGAGCACATAGCCATTGAGGGCCATTTTCCGCATATAGGCCCCCATATTGCGGATGCCCGACTCGGCCATGCGTTGTTGAATAAGGGCCTGCTCCTCCTCGGACACCATCACATGGAGATGGATCGGGCGGCGGCGTTTCTTTGTCATCGTTCCTCCCGTTCCCGGCTCCGGCGCTTGTGGGGTGGTTCCTTAACCTTATCCAGCTCCTTTTCCTCCGGGGGCGGGGCCTGGTTATTGAGAACACCGTCCAGCATATTGTAATTGTGCTCGGTGGCGATCTCCGCACTTTTCATCGGGTTATATCTTTCTTCCATACAAATCCTCCTATCGGTCGCCCCGGTCGGGGGCAGTTTTTTTGTAGGCGGGATGCTCCCGTTTTTCAGAAGCCAGCCGCCTGGCCTCCTTGATTTGTTCTTTAATCGGGGCTTTCCTGGCGTGTCCACGATCCGGCACAGTCTGGCAGCCTTCGGGGTTATCCCGGGCGGGACGGAGCTCATAATCGGACATCTGCTGTTCAGTCAGCGGATGGCGATACCACAGCTCACCCCATGAGCGGAACGACTCACCCTCCACAGGCTGGCGCTCCCCATAGTTCAGATGAGCCACAGGAAGATTGTCCTTTGGCCGAGGGTAAGTGCCGATGTCCACAGGCCGCTGGGTGGAGTAATACTTGAAAAAATCTGGGCCGGAGGTTTCCAGCCGTTTTACTTCATAGCTCTGTTCATAGTCAAATACCCGGCGGTTATAGTCCCCGATGGCCATACATTCCTCGTTGAAATAATGGCCCCAATAGTAGTCCCGCTGTCCATCCTCCAGTGTAAACTGCCAGGTCACAAAGGGGTTGGGAGCCTTAAAGTTTTCCCCAAGGGCAAAGCCACGGTTATTTTCAAACAGGACAGACTGGCGGATCACATAGCCTTGGTTTTCTTCCACAAAAACACCTCCTTCATCGTGTCATATCCTTTTCCGTTTTCCGGGCAAAGGGCTGGAGCTGGTAAGGGCTCTGCCCATCCTCCGGGCGTAAAAACTCCATCCGGCCCGCCGCATAGATGGAATTTTTCGTAAGCTGTCTCTGCCATGCCCCCTGGCTGGGAGCCCACTTGAAACCGTTGCTTTTCAGTTCCCGCCGCTGTTCCTCCGAGGGCTTTTCCTCAAAAAAGAGCTGCAGGCGGTTTTCTCCTTCGTTGATTTCCGCCCGCCCTCCGGGAAAAGCCCAGCCCGCATATTCCGACTGACTTTTCAAATCCTCAATGCGCTGGCGTGTGCGGCGGATGTTGGCGTTGTTGTTGGTAAGCAGATAGGACGGATAGGGTACGGGATTTTTGCGCCAGTCGGATGCCATAGAGGACTGGAGCTTTCCAATTTCCTCGGCGGACAGGACGGGACAGCCCTCCAGCGTTTTATGCTTGCGGTAGTAGGCATTGACGGTTTTCATTTCCTCCTGCATGGCCTCCAGCCCTGCCAGCTTTGCCTCCAGCTTTTCCACAGCCCGGTCATCGTCTGCGCTGATCCCGCCCATGCCCGTTGAGCGCACCTTATCCAGCAGGCCCTCGATCTGCATATATTCGCCCATGTTCTTATCCCGGGCGGCGTTCTGCTTTTCCTTTTTCCGCACCGGGAAGTTGGAGCCTCCGGCGATGAGGATGGAGGGTACACGGGCATCTATGAGATTGCTCTGGTTGATGTTCTCCGCCAGCTTGCGGGCATAGCGGTCTATGAGCCCGTCAATCTTTTCGTGGTACATGGGATCGACACGCCCTTTCTGCTGTTCCCCGAGGGCATAGGCCCGATCCACCATTTCACGATAAGCGGCGGTAGCGGAGCCGGGAACATAGTCAGAAAAGCTGTTGGCGTTTTTGGCACGCCGGGCGGCCTCCTCATTGATGGGGTAATATTTCGGCATAATTCCTCCTCTCAGAAAGCGGGTACTTCGGGACAAATTGTCCCAAAGTCCCGCTGTATGGATGTTGACAGCATCGGGGCAAACGGGGCCAGACCGTAGAATGATACGGCAGGCCAACGAAACGGCCCCGGAAAGCCTTGCTATAAGCGGGTTTTGCAGGCCCTAATTGTCAACGGATGCACCCCGCTTTTTCCGCATATATTCCCGTTGCTGGCGGCGGTGGGCTTTCTTTGCACAGGCCGCCGAGCAGTACGCCTGCCGCCTGTCCGGGGGAACAGGCCCGCCGCATACCGGGCATATCTTAAAATCTGGCCTTGGGCCCTCGCTCATAAGGGCCACTTCCAGCGCCGGATCAAGGGGCAGGACGGACTCCCGGAAATAGCGGCAGTATGATCCCGTCCAGCATTTACCCAGCATATAGCAATCGCTATCCAGCGGCAGGCATCCGTATTCCCGGTCATAGTTGGCGCACCATGTTACCACAAGAGAGCGGATCGCTGTCTTTTCCTTGCGTGTCAGTTCACGGGACAATCCATCACCTCCCGCCAGCCCCGGCCTTCAAAAGCTCCTTGTAGCAGGACACACACGCGGGCCCCCGCGGGGCGCAGCCCCCGCCAGTAACAGCAGCCATAACAGGCGGAGCCCCTGGGCGGCCTGTTCTCAGCGGGAGCCTGGGGACGGGGTTTTTCTTTCATCATTCGTTCAAAGGGACTGCTGGTAAAATTCATCTGATTTCCTCCTTTTCTTCGGTTTCGTCCTCCTCGTCCCACGGGGGGCCGTCATCTTCAAACTCGTCATAGTCCGGGTACTCCCCGCCATCCTCCTCCTCGGGTTGGTCAGCCTGCTGGTGTTTCGGACGGTAAATCTTGAAATACCATGCGGCCCCGCCGCCGATACCCATGACAGCCAGCACCAAAAGGATCATTCCGGCGTTGCCCGGCTTCTCGGGTTCCGGCTCAGGCTCCGGGGCAGGCTCGGGCTCCGGCTCTGCGCCTACGCATTTCCCCATATTGACAGAGCATACCGGGCAGTCGGTATTGACAGCCCCCACCGCACATTTCTCCGGACAGGAGCAGACCGCCTGTTCCACGCCAGCGGCCTCGGCTGCGGCCAGCAGATCCCCCTCATCCACAACGCTGAAAAAGTAGGTTTCATACTGTTCGCCTTCCTCGTCCACAGGCTTGTCATAATCAATGACAATGTAAAAGGTATTGCCGCCGCTGGTCTGGACGGTAATAAACTGCTTGTTGGTGTGCTCGTCATAGAGCAGATCACGGGTTACAAGGTTTCCCTCCTCAGAAAAGCCCTCGCCCGGCGTAATGGTCGGCTCCGGGGCCGGGGTTTCCATTGTGGGATCGCCGTAGTCCTCGCCCTCGCCGCCGCCTGCGTAGGCATAGGCGGGAACGCTAAAGCCGCATAACAAAACAGCGGCACAAAGCGCCGCTGTCAAAACTCGAAACCGTTTCATATTCAGTTTTCCTCCTTTTCCTCATCCTCGGACTTCGGGACACTTTGTCCCAAAGCCCCGCCGCCTTTCAGCTTTTCAAACAGCAGGGGCAGCTCCGCAAGAGGGATGCTCATGCCACGCACGATGTCCACGATCTCGCTGTTTTCCGCCTCCAGCTTTTTTTGCTCCAGCTCCTTGAGCCGGGCCTGCTGTTCGCTGATTTTGGCTTTGACCTTATCAATCTCGGCCTGGATTTTCATGCTTTTTGCTGTTGCCATAAATGACCTCCAATCATGGTAAACGCCCGTAGGCGTAAAAATGAGACTGCCAGTAGCTTGTATTTAAGTTTGCGTATCCGATGGGATCGCCACAGTGGAGCATCCGCCCATCGCCTACATAAATCCCACAGTGGCTCACGCCCGGGGTATCATAGGTTCCCTTGAAAAACACAAGGTCGCCGGGCCTTGGGGAGCTGGTCGGGGTGCAGATGTTGTAAAGCCCTTGCGCCCCAAGGCGGCCCACATTCCAGCCGGAATGATTGATTACCCATGACACATAGCCGGAGCAGTCAAAGGATGTAGACGGGCTGGAGCCGCCCCACACATAGGGATAGCCGATGTATTTCTCTGCCTCCGAGAAAATAGCGGCGAATGTTTCATCGTCCAGATATTCCCCCGGAACCTCATAGCCCTCCGGCGGGTTGGTAATGTATTTGTCCACATAAGGGGAGTCGGGAAACAGGTCGGGACGGTTGCCGAGGGTGGACATATAGATGGAGTACCGGGACATTTGTTTCTCGCTCAACAAGGAAACAGGCAGGTGGGACAGGTTTTTGTTTTCCAGCGTCACATAGCAGATGTACCACGAATAGGGTTCATCGTCGCTGTCATAGCGTGTCTCCACCTCCACACGCTCCGTCAGAATATACTGGCGGTCAAAGAGCATTTGCAAGGAGCCCTCCACCTGTGAAAGCGTCCATTCCCCCTCATGGAGCGCCGACAGCAGGGAAATGAGCACATAGGGATCGTGTTCGATCTCGTCCAGATCGAAGTGGTACTCGTCATAATCGTGGGTGCTTTCGTAGGTATCAAGGTAGGTTTGCAATTCTGCCTCCAGCCCGGCATAAGCCGCCTCCGCCCCTAAAATCGCCTCATCCGCAGAGGGGTAAGTGGTGGCTCCCAGCGCCCCGGCTCCGGCGTTGCCGATGGACAACAGCGAGGACGAACAGGACTGGAGCAGGACGATCACAAGGACACAGGCCAGCGCCAGAAGGCATCCGACTGGATGGCGCTTCACAAACCCGGCGGCCCGAGCTGTCAGCTTTTCCGTGGCGGCGGCTGTTTTCCCGGCGGCTTTTGCGCTCTGTTTTGCGGCATCCTTCGCCCGCTTCTGGTATTGCCTTCTAAGCCGCTGTTTCTGCCAGTACCGGGTAAAATAGTTTTTGGAAAGCTCCGGGTGCTCCTGTGCGGCGGTGTGGAAATGATAATCCGCCGCCGCTTTCTGATACCTGGCCTCGGCCCGGCTGGCCGCCCTTGCCGGATGCTCCCGGACTTTGCGTTTTACAAACCGGGAGCCATGCCGCAGGACAACCTCCCCGGCAAGCTCCGAGCGGGAA
>ERZ791635.1197-NODE-1197-length-11077-cov-3.11468_pt1 | contig 11077 bp, 10 predicted proteins | sample MGYA00510056_ERZ791635 | MGnify/ENA primary metagenome ERZ791635 (study PRJEB30046, sample SAMN00715187) | human gut metagenome | study: EMG produced TPA metagenomics assembly of the A metagenome-wide association study of gut microbiota in type 2...
TCAGTTGCGCGGACGTGCCGGGCGTCAGGGCGACCCCGGATCGTCGCAATTCTTCGTATCGCTCGAAGACGACCTGATGCGTCTGTTCGGCTCGGGCCGTATCGCCTCGATGATGGACCGCATGGGCCTCAAGGAGGGCGAAGTGATCCAGGCAGGCCTGATGACCAAAGCCATCGAACGCGCACAGAAGAAGGTCGAGGAGAACAACTTCGGCATCCGCAAACGCCTGCTGGAATACGACGACGTGATGAACTCGCAACGCGAGGTGATCTACACGCGCCGCCGCCATGCCCTCTACGGCGAACGGATCGAGATCGACCTGAACAACATCATGTACGACTTCGCCACGACGTTCGTGGAGAATCACGAAGGCGTCGAATTCGACGATTTCCGTATCGAAATGATCCGCGAAGCGGCCATCCAGCCTTCGTTCGACGAGGCGGCGTACGAAAAAGCCAAGCCCCGCGAGCTGATCGAACTGATCGTTGCCGACCTGCAGGGCGCCTATACTCGCCGGATGAAGGCGATCGCCGATATGGTACGCCCCGTTATGGAGCGTGTTTATGAAGACCGCAAAGGCCAGCTGGACACCAATATCTACTTCCCCATCACGGACGGACACCTGGGCTACAACGTCCCGGTGAACCTGCAGCGCTGCAAGGATTCGGACGGGGAGGAGATCTTCAAGGTATTCTCCAAGGTGGTGATGTTCACCACGATCGACGACGCATGGCGCGAGCACCTGCGCGAAATGGACGACCTGCGCCAGAGCGTGCAGAACGCCACCTACGAACAGAAAGACCCGCTGCTGATCTACAAACTCGAGTCGTTCCAACTCTTCTCGAAAATGCTCAACAAAGTCAATGCCGACGTATTGAGCACCCTCAACAAGGCCTACATCCCGGTACGGGAGAATACGGCCGAGAACGTACAGCGCGAACGCCAGGAGCGAGCCAAAGTCGATGTCAATAAGTTGCAGGCTTCGCGCATGCAGGCTGCGGCACAGGCGGGACAGGCCGAAAAACAGAAGCCGATGCCCGTGCATGTCGAGAAAAAAGCCGGCCGCAACGATCCCTGTCCCTGCGGCAGCGGCAAAAAATACAAGAACTGTCACGGCAAAGGTTTATAACCGCAAAAACGGACCGACGATGGGTTACAAGGAAGAGAAACAACACCAGCTCGACATGCGCTACCTGCGCATGGCACGCATCTGGGCGGAAAACTCCTACTGCGTGCGCCGCAAGGTCGGGGCGCTGATCGTCAAAGACAAGATGATCATCTCGGACGGCTACAACGGCACGCCGGCCGGCTTCGAGAATATCTGCGAGGACGAAACGGGTAAGACCAAATCCTATGTCCTGCACGCCGAAGCCAACGCCATTACCAAGGTGGCCAAAAGCGCCAACAACTGCGACGGCTCGACGCTCTACATCACCGCCGCCCCTTGTATCGAATGTTCGAAACTGATTATTCAGGCCGGTATCCGACGGGTGGTTTACAGCGACGATTACCGCTCCGAAGAGGGACTCGACCTGCTGCGCCGGGTCGGCATCGAATGCGTACAGATTCCAGGAGAAGAGTAGCCGCCCGGAATTCCGCTGACACGAATCTTCTATCCGCAAACAAATCGAGGGGAGCGTATTCTACGCTCCCCTCGATCTTTTATAAAATTCCGTCAACAACTTACCTCATCCGAGCGAACGACGAGAGTCGCTGAAAAACCACCGGATGCGGTTCCGACTTCATACCGCGATTGCTCCGGAACGAAGCCGTCCGCGCAACAGTTGCACCCTTTCGAGCGACATCCGCCTTGCGCGTCAATACAATATCCGAGCTACCCTGGTAGTCGATACCGTATTCCCCGTAACCGTCGTAAATCACACTTGGATAGTAAATCGCACCATCCGCCTCATAACCTTTAACCGTAAGGGTCTGAAGATCCTCCGAGATTTCGACCTCGAATCTCTTGCCGAACAGGTAATAATTTCCTTCGCCCGACATACCGATCAGATAGTTCTTGTAGTTCTTCAAGTAATGGAACAACGTTTCATCGTCTGCCGGAACACTCACCGTTCCGTCGGATGCAATTTCGAGGAACCACTTGGGTCCATAGTCCTGACGCGCTGCAACCTCATTCCCCTCCCAAGGATTGTACGACTCCGTACCCGGAACTTTTCCGGCCATAAGATCCTCCGGAGTAAAATACGGCAAAGCTCCGTCATAATCGAACCCGAGACATACCAAACGGTTCTGCGCCCGATAGTCCGCCGCTGTCTGCTCATCGGCTCCGGCGGCAATCGTCACGGGGAAGGAAACCTCGATGCCTCCGCCCATTCCGCCGACACGTCCGGTCATGGTCGCCGTCCACTCGCCCTGCAAGGTCGTGAAAAGTTCCGACTCCACCGGCGGCAGCATGGGAGCCGTCGCCGTCCGAGCCAGCTCTTTGGCCAACGCAACGCTACCCTCGGTATTCGCCACTGATACGATCACCACATACTCCGTGTCCGGGTGCAGTTTCCGATGGGAATTCACCGCTCCCTCGGGTTCGAGCATGAGCACAATACTCTCCGAATCGATCGGATTGCCGTAATTCTTAGGCAGCGTTTCATCCGTATAACCGTTTTCGAGATTCGCCTCGTAGTTGCTCTTGGTGTCGAAATAGTAGTAACCCGAAGAGGCATTGGCCGCTTTCATGGTCACGATCAGACTCTTGTGAGGATCATATCCATCCGTTCCGTCACCCGGAACGATCGTAACCTCGATCGTCGGCAATGCCATCTGAGGCTCACCCGAACGACATACAGTTTCGACGATCTCGGTAGGCACATCCCCGACCATACCGTAAACGACCACGCAATAATCGGTATTCGGAGCGATTCCGACGTCCCACACTTTCGTCTGCACGCCCTGAAGCGGTTCGCTGTAACGCAGCAGCATCTTCATCAGTTCCGGACGAGCCATATCCTTGTAATTCAACTCATAATCATCCTTCTCGAAAGGAACGGCATAATATGAATCAACCGCCTCATCAGGCGTTATCTTCACGGCCAGCGCCAGCGAAGTGGTCTTATCCAAATCCTGCTCGACGACGATCTGCGCCTTGGAGTATTCTACCTCTTTCGTAGTCACGGACACCGAGGTTATCTCGCCCTTAATGACACCCTTCTCGTCGCAGACAGCAGCAAGAATCACATAGTCGGCCTTTCCGAGAATGAATATCGTGGTACCGTCGGGGTAAGCGTCGCCGTTCTTTACCGTATAACTCTGGGTGCCCGTACCCCGTTTACCGTCTTTCTGCAACAAGTCGGCCGGCTGGTAAAATACTCCGACCACTCCATCGTAAAAACTCTTATCGTAAACCACGTGCAGGTATTCATTGCCGTCCTTTCCGGCCGTAACGGTATAGGCCAGCGAATTGAAATCGGTATCTCCGGCCTTCAATTCAAGCTTATCGGGTATCTCCTCAGAACCAGGCGGAACGGGAGGAACATCTTCGGTCTTGTCCTTCGAGCAAGCCAACAACCCGCTCAGACAAAGCATCAGCAATAAAAATCTTTTCATAGAACTTCAAGAATAAAATGATACAATAAAATAATATGTCAATAGTAAAGATAATATTTTTTCTTTATAATTTGTCATAAACGGTCTATTATTTTTCAAAAACGAGCTTTTTTTTTGACCCCGGCATGAAAAAAATCGAACGACCTCACTCAATCACTCGAATCGTATTACCTTTGCCGATCGTACAAATCACTCGCTACTTATGAATCGAATCGTCATCCTCGGGGCCACTTCCGGCATCGGACTGGAGATCGCCAAACTGTATATCGCCGCCGGCTGGCAAGTCGGAGCCGCAGGTCGCCGCACGGAAAACCTCGAAGCACTTCGGGCTGCGGCGCCGGACCGGGTAAAAATACGTTCGATCGACATCACGGCCCCGGAAGCGGAAGAGCTGCTGCTGCTGCTGATTGCCGATCTGGGCGGCTGCGACCTGCTGCTGCATTGCGCGGGCATCGGCTACAACAACCCGCAGCTCGACGCCGCACGGGAAATCGCAACGGCGGAAACCAATACCGTAGGGTTCACGCGCATCATAGACACGGCTTTCGACTATTTCCGCAGGCAGGGCGGAGGACATCTGGCAGCGATCAGTTCGATCGCCGGGACCAAAGGCCTCGGCGCAGCGGCGGCTTACTCCGCCAGCAAACGCTACCAGAACACCTATCTCGACGCATTGGCACAACTCTCACGGATGCAACGGCTCGACATCCGCATCACCGACATCCGGCCCGGATTCGTGGACACACCCCTGCTGCGCGAAGGGAAATACCCGATGCTGATGCGCCCCGAAAAAGTCGCCGCACGAATCGTCCGGGCGCTGGGACAACGGAAACGGCGCATCGTCATCGACCGCCGTTACGCCGTGCTGGTATTTTTCTGGAGGCTGATTCCCGAATGGCTCTGGGAGCGGCTGCCGATCCGCACGAAATAAGGCCCGTCAGCAAGATTTCTCCCGACACCCCATGCTCCCGCCACAGCTATCCACCTCTAAAATTTCCCCAATGACATCCCAACAAATCGCTGCCATCGCCGCCCGCAACACAGAGAAAGCCCGACGGATCATCCGAAATACCGGCATCATCGACATCTGGGAATCCGCCGGAGCCGAAATAAACCTGGTCGGCTCGCTCAGCACCGGTCTTTTCATGAAGCACCGGGACATCGACTTCCATATCTATTCGGCTGTCCTCCGGCCAGAAGATGATTTTACCGCTTTAGCGAAGCTTGCCGCCAATCCTGCCGTCAAACGAATCGAATACGGCAACTTGCTGGCGACGGAAGAGCGGTGCCTCGAATGGCACGCTTGGTACGAAGACCAGGAAGGCGAACTCTGGCAGTTGGATATGATCCATATCGAGAAAGGCTCCCGCTACGACGGCTACTTCGAAGAGGTGGCCCGACGCATTTCGGCGGCCCTGACCGATGAAACGCGCGAGGCGATCCTGCGGCTCAAGTGGGAAACGCCCGATACGGAAAAAATCGCAGGCATCGAATACTACATGGCCGTCCTGCGGGACGGCATCCGCAGCTACCCCGATTTCGTTCGCTGGCGCGAAGCACATCCCCTGACGGGTGTAGCGGAGTGGATGCCCTGAAAGCCGGAATCCATGCCGGAGGTCAGGTCTTGCACCGGATATAAAAGAATTTTCCTCGTTCGATTTCGACCAACTCTACGCTATCGAATCCCGCGCGACGATCTATTTCGACAAGTTCGCCGCATGTATATTTGGCAAATCCGTAACGGGTATATCTCAGCTTGTCGAGCCACTGTTCGAAAACCCGGAGTAACGGGTTGCATACCGTACGATTTCCATTCGAAAAAACGGTTAAGACTGCATCAGCACAAGGGTTATCATAAACACCGCAGGCACATTGTTCAGGGCATGCGCCCCGACCGCCCACAAGAAACCCAGGTTGACCCGCAGGTAAACCATGACGCTACCGGCGAAGAAAAGCATCAGACATATCAGTAACGCATAGGGCACCAGGAACCAGGTAAGACCCTGCATGGCGAAAAGATGCACCAAGGCAAAGAGTCCGGCCGAGCACCACATCATCGGACGCAGCCACCCCTTCTTAGCCTGCCAGAAAGCATCTGTAGTAAATCCATATAGCAGCCCCGCTACAACGATACCTGCCGGAAGCCCCCACCAGAAAGAATGCTGCGCCCCGGCTATCGCTAAAAACCGCGAGACGAAAAAGAGCGTCAGTGCCCCCAATCCAACCGCTACCTGCCACCGCCGGAACGAAAGTCCCAGCCGAAAACAACACTCTTCGAAAAAAGGTGCTACGAGCAGCACGTACGGCAATGCCCACCATCCCATGCCGGCAGCCGCTACGGACGGATTTCCGAAAAATGAAAGCCCCTGCATCGGGTTGATTCCCGTATTGGCCATGTAAATCGCCGTACACCCCGTAAGCATCAACATCACGGCGATACGGGTTACGATAAAGAACAACAGCGCGTACAGCAAAATGCGGCCGACACTCTTGGTCTGCCGTTCATTCGTACGATTCAAAATAAAAAGCTGCATATATTCACTTTTTAAGTTTACACTCAATAAAAATCCGCCGGACAGAACGATACGATTTTCGCAGGGACTGTCTCGGCGGATATTCAATTGTAATAGTATGGAAAATCAGAACGGGAGATCGTCCGGATCGTCCGCAGCAGGCGTAACGGGAGTCTGGGCCGCAGGCTGCTGGTACGAAGGCTGCGCCGGCTGCTGATAGGACGGCTGTCCCTGCGGCTGGGCCAGCCCGCCTGCCGGAGCTCCCGCCGACTGGTTATCCCCACGGCGTCCCAACAACTTCATATCGTCGGCCAGAATTTCGGTCGTATAACGCTTATTGTTATCCTTGTCCGTCCACTCGCGGGTACGCAGGCGCCCCTCGATGTAAATCTGCGATCCTTTATTGACGTAGCGATCCACTACGTCGGCCAAACCGCGCCACAAAGTGATCGTATGCCACTCGGTATGTTCCTTGGTTTCGTTGGCCTGGCGGTCGAACAGCCGTTCGGTCGTCGCCAGACGAACCCGGGCAACTTTCGCTCCGCTTTCGAGCGTGCGGACCTCGGGATCCACACCTACGTTGCCGATCAAAATCACTTTATTTACCATATCGCCTCGTTATAAGTTTTTTATCATCTCCATAAAGAGCTCGGCCATCTTCACGCCGGCTTTGGCCCCCTGACGCTGCACATCCTCGTGGTCGCCGACCTCATCGCTCAACCCGCAGTTCGTAATGACCGATACCCCGAAAACGGGAATCGACATGTGCCGGGCCACGATCACTTCGGGCACGGTGGACATACCGGCGGCATCGCCGCCGATCGCCTTGAAATAACGGTATTCGGCCTGCGTTTCGAACGTCGGACCCGTACCGCCCACGTAAACGCCGTACTGCAACTTGATTCCCTTCTCCTCGGCAATACGGGTCGCACGGATAATCAAGTGCTGATCGTAACAGTTGTGCATATCTGGGAAACGGGGGCCGAACTCGGCCATGTTGGGGCCGATCAGCGGATTGGGCATCAGGTTGATGTGGTCGGTGATGACCATCAGATCGCCTACCCGAAACGAAGGATTCACGCCGCCGCTGGCGTTCGATACGAACAGGTAGCGGATCCCGAGCAGCTTGAGCACCCGCACGGGGAACGTCACCTGCTGCATGGTGTAACCTTCGTAATAGTGGAACCGCCCCTGCATGGCCACTACGCGGCGCCCTTCGAGCAAACCGAAAATCAATTTTCCCTTATGTCCCTCGACCGTCGAAACGGGAAAATTGGGAATCTCCTTATAGTCGATCGAATATTTCTCATCGATACGGTCGGCGAAATCGCCCAATCCGGTACCGAGAATAATGCCTACTTCCGGTTGGAAGTTTTCGATGCGTGCCTGAATGAAGGCCGCAGTCTCTTTAATTCTCTCTAACATCGCACTCTAATTTTTGGAGAAAATCCGTTTCCGAATCATCTATGAATGAAATATTGATGGGCAGGAAATACATTCTCTTGCGTACTTCCGCCGGTATCTTTTCGGGATGGCTCATCTTGACCGCGTCCTTTTCGGTCATGATGATCGCCGCCTTCGGGTGTTTTGCCAGCAAATTCGCTACCAATTTCATATCTTTCACCCGGTAAACATGGTGGTCGTCGAAACGAACGTCCTCGATCACCTTGTAATTGTTTCTCAATCCCTCCACGAAAGGTCCCGGATTGCCGATACCCGACATGGCGATCACCTGCTGGCCGTAATTCAGTTCCTCATCCACGAACTCAGGGAAGAGCGGCCGAGGCCGGAAACTTTCGAAACGGGTAAAGTAAACACGCTGATAGGCGACCTGAACCAGAACCTTGCGCAGAATGCGCCGGTCGATCGGAGCCATATTCTCGGGGCATTTGGTCACGATGAAATAATGCGCCCGGTGCAACTGTTCGGGCAAATCCCGCAGATTGCCCGCAGGCAACATCCGATCATGCTGCACGGGCCGTGTCGCATCGATCATGACGATATTGACTTTAGGCTCTACGTAACGGTGCTGGAAGCCGTCGTCCATCACGACGAGATCGACCTCCGGATGCTCCTGCCGAAGACGGCGGATCCCCTCTGCCCGTTTCTCGCACACGACCACGACCGTATCGGGAAATTTGCGCTTGATCTGCAACGGCTCGTCCCCCACTTCGCGGTAGTGCGATTCGGGAGTGACCTCAATATATCCTTTCGTTCGCCGCCCGTATCCTCTGGAAATCAACGCTACGTGATGCCTTTGAGCCATGTAGGCGATCACCATCTCGGCCATCGGGGTTTTGCCCGTACCGCCTACGGTGATATTGCCGATGCAGACGACCGGAATATCGAACTTCTCCTGTTTCAGAATCCCCCAATCGAAAAGCCGGTGGCGCAACAAGACCCCCAACTTATAAAGGAAAGAAACAGGCATCAAAAAAAAATTCGACATTCTCAATACTGGTTTATAGCAATCAAAGATAGCAACAATTCAATGAATTACAAAAGAAACACCCCAAAACTTGGATAATCCGACCGCAGAGCAGCGGAAATTTTGTTTTTTTTCTTATCTTTACCGGAAGAAAACTTCCGTTAAAAATCAGGATACATCCCGACCGGACTCCAAAAAATTTGACCCGGTTCGCAGTTTTATACCTTAATTATTAACATGATCAAACAACTGAAACCAGCTGCCGCATTGTTAGCAGGCCTGCTCTTTTTAGCAGGATGCGGCCGCACGGCAACGGATGCCGAAGAAAATTCCGATGAAATCATAGAACCCAACCTTTTATACGGCATTCCCGCCGACAACTACCGGCTCGAACAGCAGATCATCGACCGTGGCGAAACCCTCGGTCAGATTCTGAACCGATACGGTGTTTCCGCCGCCCAGATCGATCAGCTCGACAAAGCGTCCAAAGACGTATTCCCGCTCCGCAACATCCGGGCCGGGCGCAGCTACACGGCTTTCATCCACGAAGATTCGCTCAACGCGCCCCATCTGGACTATCTGGTGTACGAACAGAGCATTTCCCAGTATGTCGTTTTCAGACTGGCCGACGACTCGATCAGTGTCACAAAAGGCGAAAAAGAGTATGAAATACGTCGCCAGAAAAAGACTGCCACGATCGACTCCTCACTCTGGGAGGCGATCGTAGGCGCCGGCATGCCGGCCTCCCTCGCCGCCGAAATGGAGGACATCTATCAATCGACGATCAGTTTCTTCAGTATCCAGAAAGGAGATAACTTCACGGTCATCTACGACGAGCGTTACATCGACACCCTACCGGCCGGCATCGGACGTATATGGGGGGCGAAATTCAACTACGGCGGCAAGACCTATTACGCCATTCCGTTCCGCCAGGGCAATAAAATCGCCTACTGGGACCAGGACGGCAACAGCCTGCGTAAGTTGATGCTTATCACGCCGCTCAAATATACGCGCATCAGCTCCCGGTTCACCTATTCGCGGCTCCACCCCATCTACAAAACCTACCGAGCCCATACGGGCGTCGATTTCGCAGCTCCGAAAGGTACTCCGGTACATGCCGTAGCGGATGGCACGGTCATCTTCAAAGGCTGGGGCGGCGGAGGCGGCAATACCCTCAAGATCAAACACAACAACGGTTTTATGACCGGTTATCTGCACTTGAGCGGCTACGCCAAAGGGATTCGTCAGGGCAGCCGCGTATCGCAGGGGCAGTTGATCGGCTATGTCGGCAGCACCGGAGCATCGACGGGCCCGCATCTGGACTATCGCGTCTGGCGTAACGGCAAACCGATCGATCCGCTGAAGATTCCGCAGGAACCGGGCGAACCGATTCACAAAGCCAACCGTGCCGCTTACGAATATGTCCGCGACCGAATTATGGCCGAACTGGACGGCGAGGTAAAGGAAGAAGACAAGATCAAACAACTCGACTCGATCGTACTCACCCCGTCGAAAACGGCAGACAGCCTGGTTTTCAGCAGTAAATTATGATCGACCCGCGCATTGTCCGCTTTATCGGCCGACACCACGTCCTGACACTGGCGACCGTCGCCGGAGAACAGCCCTATTGCTCGCACGCGTTTTACGCCTACGACCCAGAGCGCAATCTGCTCGTATTCGCGGCCGATAAGACGACGCGCCATGCGGAGGAGATGCAGGCGAACCGGCAGGTAGCGCTGGGCATCGCGCTCGAAAGCAAGGCAGTGGGCAAACTTCAGGGGCTCCAGCTTTGCGGAACGGTGCGGGAAGCGGACGAAGAGGCACGAAAAACATATATCCGCCGCTTCCCGTTCGCAGCACTCGCCGAGCTGACGTTGTGGGTTGTGGAGATTTCCTACATGAAATTCACGGACAATACCCTCGGATTCGGAAAGAAACTGATATGGAACAGCAAGGAACAGGAGTAATCATCGTCGCCGGCGGGAGCGGCAGCCGCCTGGGAGGTCCGCTTCCCAAACAATTCCGCATGCTGGGATCGCTGCCGGTATTGGGCCATGCGATAAACGCCTTTGCAAGAACGCTGCACAGCACGCAGATCGTCGTCGTCCTTCCCGAAGGGCAGATCGATTTCTGGAAGAATCTGGCAGCCCGTTTCGACATAGCCAAGCACACCTGCACGGCGGGCGGGCTGCAACGGTTCCACTCGGTACGCAACGGCCTGTCCGCTCTGCCCCGAACCGTCGCACTGATCGCGGTCCACGACGGCGTACGTCCGCTGGTATCGTCCGACTTGATTTTGAAAGCCGTGGAGTGTGCGGCGGCCCACGGGACGGCCATTCCGGTCGTCGAAGCCGTCGATTCCGACGGATCGCACCCTATCAACCGCAATACGCTGCGAATCGTACAAACGCCCCAGGTATTCGACGCGGAATTGCTCCGTCGTGCCTATGAACTCGACTACTCCCCCGACTTCACCGACGACGCCTCGGTCGTCGAACGGGCGGGACATGCGGTCACGCTCTGCCACGGAGAGCGCGGCAACCTGAAAATCACGACAGCGGACGATCTTCCGACA
>ERZ791635.1199-NODE-1199-length-11071-cov-3.84886_pt1 | contig 11071 bp, 7 predicted proteins | sample MGYA00510056_ERZ791635 | MGnify/ENA primary metagenome ERZ791635 (study PRJEB30046, sample SAMN00715187) | human gut metagenome | study: EMG produced TPA metagenomics assembly of the A metagenome-wide association study of gut microbiota in type 2...
CAGCCCCAGGGGGCGTCGTGAGAGGGACCACCGTCTTTACCATCCATATAAAAGTCAGTATTTCTCTTACCACCAATATGCCATTGTTCGTTATGCAGTACTGAAATATAAAAACGAGGCTCGCGATCACAATACATTTTATATGTATTGGCGTCTACAACTACATTTTCATCTTTATTACGATCTCCTTCTGAAGACCCATACTGCCACTTTGTAGAATAAGTCTCTTTTTGCGTACTAAAGCCTGTCTCTGAATAATTAGCATCTGGATTAACTTTAGGAGAGCCATCCGAATTATAGCCTATAATAGGTCTTTGACCGTTTCTCATGAAAAAAGCATCAACCAAAGATTGAGTTATTCCGATCGCTCCCACGCCATTAATACCCAAACCACGTGGGATACAGTTTTTATCATACCATCCACCGGAATCCATTGTACGAACAAACAGTAATTCTCTGTTGGCTTCATTCCATCTCTTCATCACTGCATTTTGATAAGAAAGAAAAGGATCAATATCACCGTTATCCAAATATTCATAATGCAAATGATAGCCAGATGCTTCCGCCTCATCTATAACCAGTTTACAAGCATCCACTGCCCTTTTCCATCGTTCCGGATCATGTGTAGAATTAAAGATAGGGGTTCCATCAATGTTTTTTATATTCGCCAATGCAGGATTACCATTCACCAAGTCACTTGCAGCAAATAATAAGATACGCGCACGCATTGCCAAGCACCCGACAGAAGTTACACGACCATATTTCTTATCTTCAGTTTGAGTGGCAGGTAATTGTTTTGAGGCTTCCAACATTTCTTGATCCGCCCAATCAATTACATTATAAAACGGCTCTTGTTTCAACATCAAATCATCAGCCGAAGTACTTTCACTAGCCTCGCGAATAATGGGAACTGAACCATAAGCTATAGCCATCATAGAATTATAATAAGCTATAAAGAAACGACATTCAGCTTTCATAAAGTCCACTTCTTCAGCCGGTACAGCCTCCAGCGGGTGAGCATGTTTGATAAACAAATAAGCGGAACGGATATATTTAGGATAAGTATTCCAATAAGTAATTACTCCGGGATTGTCTGCTGTCCAGTTACCTTTTTGATATTGAATGGCTTTAAATCCTTGCGCTTCCCAACCAACCGAAGGAATCAGTTCATCAGCTATGGCATCCGGACCATCATAAGTATAATATTCAGGCAGGCCGCGATAAACATATGCCAGCCAACGTTCCATATTCTTTTTATTCTCAAATACTGATTCTAAGTCCAACTGGTCATCCGGTTGCTTATCCAGATAATCAGAACAAGAAGAAAAAGCAAATGTCGTAATAATACTTAATACTATAAATTTTAATATGCTATTTTTCATATGCCCTATTATTAGAATTTAATTTCAAAACCTGCAGATAACGATTTCATAATTGGGTACGCAGCCCCTGTAGTATTCTCGACTTCCGGATCCCACAAATCAAATTTTGAGAATGTTAAAAGATTTGTTCCTCTCACGAAAAGACGAATGCCTGATATAACTGTAGTATTTCTCCACAAATTCTTTGGTAAAGAATAACCAAGTTCAATGTTTTTTAAACGTAAAAAACTCATATTCCGCAGCCACCACGTAGAGGATTGGTTATTATTACTATTTATACCATCATCCAAACGCGGATAAAATACGTTCTGACTTGGGTTGTCTACAGTCCAACGATCATTTGCATTAGTAAACATATTGCCTGTCACTCCTCTATTGGCACCCGGAATAATACTTGATCCTAATATATTCCAACTACGACCTATGCCTTGGAAGAGAGCTCCAAAATCTAAATTCTTATATTTCATATTCAGTCCAAAGCCATATACTATCTCCGGATCTTTTGTTCCTCCGATTGGAGATTTATCAAATACGTCCACTTTACCATCACCATTGACATCTCTGTATCTGATATCCCCCGGACGTAATTTACCTACAAAACTTTGAGTCGGAATTCCTTCTTTCAGTTTACCTGTACTTACGTCTTCAAAGTCGTCTGCCGTAAACAAACCTTCTGCTATATAGCCAGTTAATTGCCCTACCGGATGCCCTGTTTCAGCACGGTTAGTACCAACTACTGCACTAGGTTCATCCTTTTCTGTTATTTCATTATGAGCATAGGTAAATGTTCCCATTAAGCTGACAAATAAATCCTTGCCAAACTGTTTATTAACATTTAAAGAAACTTCTACACCCTGATTAGTCACTTTTCCAAAATTCTTCCAAGGCTGCTTCATAAATCCAGCTGTCATTGGAACAGACTCACGTGGCATAAATATATCTTTACGGCGTTCATCGAAATAGTCTAATTGCAAATCAATCATACCATTCAGGAAACCTAGCTCAACCCCCAAATTCATCTTATTAACAATCTCCCATGTCAAATCTTGTACTGCAAACTCGCCTTCTGCCATACCAGTTAAGCCATAACTGCTATCCAATCCCCATTTATACATGTTTAATGTCTCATAGTCATCGGTAATTGTAGAGAGGTATGCAAAACGGCGTCCACCTAAATTAGCATTACCTACCTGACCATAGGATGCACGCAATTTCAATTTAGATATGACTTTACGCAATGGTTGCATAAATGCCTCTTCCGATACAATCCAACCAATGGCTCCTGAAGGGAAAAAGCCATAACGCTTGCCTTTGGCAAAATTTTCAGAACCATTATAGCCAAAATTAAATTCACCTACATACTTACCCGAATAGGTATAAGATGCACGTCCTGCCAATCCCTGATTACGGTAAGGCAACTTGCTTCCATCATCATAATTACGACGATTAAACAATAACATTGCAGCAACGGAATGTTTCTCGGCGAATGTACGGTCATAAGACAAAGTAGCTTCCATATATACGCTCTTATTTCCATAATCACCGCTTTTTGAGTAATCCAGGAAATTAGTACCATTGGATTTTGATGCTATAATCAAATTACCTTCATCATCACGTCCTGTAGCAGGCACATAATAATCCGGTGTCTTTCCACGAGAAACAGTACCCGAAGAAAACCTGTCAAATGAGAATGTTCCTTTTACTTTCAATCCCGGAAGCAGGAATTTCAAATCTTGTTCTACAGAAAACAGTGTTTCAATCTTACTGTCGCTTTTTCTTTTATATCCACTTTGAGTAGCCCATGACCAAACGTTTGGCTCCTCTGTTGTCGGTATCTGCCCACTGGAATATTGTGCAGGGAAAGCATGAGGAACAGCAACGAACGCTTTCTGGAAAATTTGAGATATATCTTTCGTTGTAGAATTTCTATCTTGCAAATATCCACCAATATTAAAACGTAATTGCGTAGTAGGACTTAATTTCAAATCCACATTAGAACGCACGTTATAACGTTGTAATTTAATAGTAGGATCCCAATCATAGCTTTTATCACGTTTCAAAATACCACGTTCATTATACGCAGCAGCAACAAAAGAATAACGTAATGTCTCTGTACCACCGGAAATATCTACTGTTACACGCTGATTCGAAGCATAATCATTTGCAATTGCATCCATCCAATTCACGTCCGGATATAAATCAGGATCATACCCTGCACGAGTTTTTGCAATACGATCTGTATATTTAGGTTGTTGTCCTGTATCCATCAAGATATCATCCAAAACCTGCATATAATCCGCTGCACCCAAATACTCAGGAAGTTTAACCGGCTGTGTAGCTGCAAATTCAGCCTTTACAGTCACACGAGGTTTACCAACTTGTCCGCGTTTCGTATTAATTAAAATAACACCATTAGCTCCCCGCACTCCATAAACAGCACTTGCAGCAGCATCTTTCAACACAGAAAAAGATTCTATCTCTTCAGGATCAATATTATTCAAATCGCGTTCTATACCATCAATCAAAACCAATGGGTTTTGTCCGGCATCCTGGAACGTACTAATACCACGAATCCAGAAAGAAGAGTTATCATATCCCGGTTCACCAGAACGTTGCACAGCTAATACACCGGCAACCGTACCAGCCAGATTATTACTTATTGAACGAGTAGTAGAAACCTTTAACTTAGCAGGTTCAATCGTTGTGATAGAACCAACAACAGACTCTTTCTTTTGTGCGCCATAGGCAACTACTACAACCTCATCTAATTGACCAACATCTTCTACCATTTGTACATTAACAACCTTCCGGTTATTAACAACCTCTTCTTTAGGAACAAAACCAATATAACGAAAAGAAAGTACAGATTTTCTTTCAGGAACAATAATACTATAATTACCATTCATGTCTGTCAACGCATGTACTGTAGAATCATTTTTCAAAATGATTGTTACACCAATCAAAGGCTCACCTTTTTCATCTGAAACGTTACCTGTTACCTTAATACCCTTTTGTTGTGCAGTTTGTTGTACTTTAGGAGCTTCTGGCACCGAAATAGTAATTTGTCTCCCCGACATCTTATAATTCAGTCCTGTCTCTGAGAACAACTCTTTTAATACAGCATCTATTTTCTTATTGGAAACTGAAATGGAGACTTTGTTATTCAGATTTTTCTGAACATTAGCAGAGTAAATAAAAATATACTTACTATGTTTTTCGATATAATCTAAAATATCTTTAACTGTAACATTCTCATACTGTACTGAGAATAAATCTTCTTCGGAATTCCAACTAATAGAATTAGTACCGAATGAAGAGAATGGAATCATAAAAAAGACGTTTATAATGCAAAAAAGCTTAAGTCTTTTCTTTAAGTGTAGAAAAATAGTTTTCTTTACCATAAAAATTTCTTTTTAGGTTAACAATTTTGGATTTATTGATTTAACTAAGGAATTACTATCGGGTAAATACGGCAATATTTATCCGATTTTTTTTGTCATAATAGCAGTCTGTTCTTCATAGGCAAACATATTAAAAGATTAATTAAAAAAATTATTTATTTAAATATATACTAGTATCACTTTTTTCGATTGTGAATGGCAGGGTTTGCTGAATACATTCAATCACCTCGTCTATATCATCTTTCAAATCTAATTTCCCATACACTTTTTCTTTACCAATAATTGGATCACATTGAATAGATATACCATAATAGATGCTTAGTCTTTGAATGATCTGCGACAAATCATTACCATTCAATAGCATGATCCCCTCTACCCAACTAATATACTCTGCTACATCAACTTGCTTCTGATAAGCAATTGTACCATTTGCTATATTCAACAGATCATTAGGATTCAAGCGTGCTTTCTTTTCATTCTTATCAGTAACTTCTACCGCACCTTCCACCAATACAATATTAGTTGCCCCCCCTTTATAATTCGAGATATTGAACTTCGTTCCTAACACTTGCAGTTTAAAATCATCAGACTCCACTATAAAAGGATGTTTCTTATCATGCGCAACTTCCAGAAAAACTTCTCCTTGGGCATAGATTTTACGAATGTCTCCTTTAAAACAACGAGGATAAATCACTTTTGACTGAGAGTTAACGACCAGCCGAGTCCCATCAGACAATTCTACTCTAGCCCTTTTCCCCGCAGGAACAAGTAGCTGATTATATTCTTGTTCCTCTTTGGTTTTCTCTTCATTCTCTTTTATCACTTGTGAATTGACAGCAACTTTCCCCTCTTTCGAATACTTAATGAAAGCATCTTCATCCAAATTAAGCTGTTCCTTGGAAGTAATAAGAGTCACTTCCTCAACAGATTGGCTATCCATTTCTTCAGCAATAGCCTGGAAGTCTAAATTACCACTTCCATTCTGATTCAAAAAATAAATAGTTGAAATGCAAATCAAAAAGGAAGCAGCAATAGAAGCTGAAGCAACTAAGAAATATTTCTTTCTGCGCTTCATAGCATCTTTTCGCATCTTTCGTTGAGTCTTCTCTATGATAGAAGATGGATCAATCTTTTCCTGCGCACAATTTTGCCAAAAGAATTTCAATTTCTCTGCATCAGGCATAGAAGTAAAATCATCCTCAATATTTTCTTGAGAATTCAATTTACTAAATAAATCTGCGAGACGATGGTATTCTTTCAAGCTCATAATCCTTTTTTAATGTTGTTCTATAGATAAAGACGCAACTAAAAAAAAAATCTCCCAGTCAAAAATGATTTTTTTTCATTTTTCTTAGAAAACAAATAAAAGTAGGATTAGCTATGTGAAAAAATAAGGCATTAATAAGCAGGAGAGTAAAAACTTAGCTCTTGCGAGATTTCAGATTCAATCTTTTAGCAATTTCATCTAACGCAAAAGCAATATGGTTATTGATAGTCTTCACTGATATGTTCAACATATCTGCGATATCTTTATAAGGAAGTCCATCTATTTTTGCTAAGAAAAAGACATGTTTACACTTGGGAGGAAGTTGTTGAATGGCGTCATTAATTTTAGCCATTTCTTCCTTACTAATCATCTCCTCGGCTGGAGATTGAACCGGCTCAAAAATAAAATCTTCGATATCATCAAATGACAATTCATACTTTCCAGTTTCCTTCCGCAAAAAAGAAATCGCTTTTCGATAGGTGATTGTCTGGATCCAAGCATTCATATTGCCAATTTCAGCCAGACTTTTTCTATTTTTCCAAACTTCAAAAAAAACATCACTCACAATCTCTTCAGCTGACTCCTTCTGGCCAAGTAGCGCAAATGTATAGTGATATAAACGCGAAGAATAATGCTCCATAAAACGATTGAAAGCAATTTCATCGCCGTCTACTATTCTACATATTTCATTATTCTCAAGTTTCACAGAAGTATTTATAGATTATTTCCAATTAACAAAATTGAGCCAAATATAGCAGTATCGTATCAATTACGAAAATAAAACACCATAAAAAGGAATTAAAAGTTATCAATTATAGAAAAATGGCTATAATAAAAACATTACCATTTAGCTATAAAAGTCTCTTACTTAAATAACGTACAGGATACCATACAGAAAGGAATCCGACTGCCAAAACGGTGATAAAAATAAGTACCATATCCCAAGCATGAACACTGACAGGATAGGCGTCTACAACAAAAGTTCCGCCACCGCCCCCCAATGAAATTATACCGAATTTCTGTTGGATAAAACATAGGATTAAGCCGAGGACAATACCGGAAATAGCGCCAAAAAGAGAAATGAGACGTCCTTCAAAGAGGAATATTCGGGAGATGAGTTTATCACTAGCTCCAAGACTCCGCAAAGTTACTACATCATCCTTCTTATCCAAAATCAACATGGAAAGAGAACCAATTACATTGAAACAGGCAATCATTAAGATAAAGGTCAGAAATAAATAGGAAATAAGTTTCTCTATCTCCATAATACGGAAAACATCTGCCTGCTGCTGATAACGATTCTGAACAACAAAATCATCACCTAATATGTTTTCTATTTTAGATTGTACCGATGAAGTATTTACATTAGGCTTTAATTTCAATTCCATCGCAGAGACTTCTGTTGTATAATCCAGAAGCTGGCGAAGAAAATCGAGAGAAGTCAGAATATATTTCCCGTCATATTCTTGCTGATTCACAACAAATACGACACCCGGAGAATACAGGTAATCACGATTAAAAGAAGCTCCGGGATTTGCCATGTTCACTTTGGCATTCCGCTTGGGTAGATAAACCTGAAGAGGATCAACAAATTCCAAACCTGTACCCAAAGTCGCAACCAGTTCCACTCCCATGACCCCGTAGTTCACAATAGAGTCATGAAGAACAAATTCACCTGCGCCATAGAGTATACTGTCTATAGCAGTCAGTTCTTCAAAGTTATCCTCCACACCTTTCAATACAACCATAGCTTGCCGATCCTTGTATTGCACCATTGCATTTTCTTCAAGTGTTTCTGTAAACACCTCCACTTCAGGAAGTGCACAAACAGCGCGAATCCGTTTATCCTGCGCATCAAAGACTTTTCCTTCACGAACTGTTATTTTCAATTGCGGGTCAAAAGCCGTAAAAAAGCTAGCGACCATATCCTGAAAACCATTAAAAACGGAAAGAGTGCAAACCAAAGCAAGTGTAGCAAGGGCTACCCCACATACGGAAATACCGGATATGATATTAATAGCGTTATGCTTTTTTTTTGAGAAAAGATAACGCCTGGCTATATAAAAAGGAAAGTTCACCTCTGCAATGAATTATTTCACTTCAGCAATGAATCTATTTTCTCAATATAATCCAATGAATCATCCACAAAGAATTTCAGCTCGGGAATGATGCGCAACTGGTGACGCACACGAGTTCCAAGTTCATAGCGAATGGATTTCATATTGTTATTGATATTCTTCACCATCTCTTCCGCTTTCTCCGAAGGAAAAACACTGAGATAAACACGGGCAATACTCATATCAGGACTGATACGAACTGCACTAACAGAGACCAATGTGCCCGGCATGGACTTTGTTTGAAGCAGGAATATCTCACTTAGCTCTTTCTGCAACAGGCGAGATATCTTATTCTGTCTGGTTGTTTCCATAAATCTACTCTTTTATCTTACTTTTTTCTTATAATCGTTAATCCGTCACGTAAAGGCAATATCACTTTTTCCACTCGCACATCTTCCGCCACCAAATCATTGAAGGCTTTAATACCAATCGTCTGTGCATCCGTGTTGCGAGGCTGTTCGAGAACATGCCCGTCCCACAAAGTATTATCAGCAATGATATATCCGCCTGCAGATAAATGCGCCAACGTCATCTCGTAATATTCAATATACTTACGCTTATCACCATCAATAAAAGCCATATCAAAGGTAACACCTAAACACGGAACAAGTTCTAAAGCATCACCTATATAAAAACGAATTTTATCGGCAAATGGTGATTTTTCCAACCATGGACGGGTAAAATCCTCTTGTTCATCATTGATCTCAAACGTATGCAACATTCCACCTTCGGCCAGACCTTCTGCCAGACAAAGGGCAGAATAGCCACTATACGTTCCTATTTCCAATATCTGACGGGGCCGAATCATTTCTACAAACATTTTCAGCATCCGTCCCTGCAAATGCCCGGAAGCCATACGAGGACGGAGCAGTTTTACATGTGTGTCCCGGTAGAGCGACTTTAAATAATCGCTCTCGGGATCAATATGCTGCAAAATATATTCGTCTATTGATTCGGTTTCCTGCATAAAACAAATCTTTACGAATTACAGATAGCGGTTATTGTTAGGTAATACAGTCTCCTCTGCATGCTTCAAAGCATCTTCCACTACATTAATTTCGAGGAATGATGTTTTCGTTCCCGCCTTACCACTACTCAAATAACCAACCATATCAGAAGGCTGTAAACGACCTTCTTTCAACAAACGGCGCAATGCTGCAAAGTAATACTCCTGTCCGTTAGCTAATTCCGGCATATAGATAGCTTCCACACCATAAGACAACTCCAAATGACGCATCGTCTTTTCTTTATAACAGATAGCCAACACCGGATACTTTCCACGGAAAGCTGCCAGATTGCGGGCAGTACGTCCGCTATAGCTATCAGTAATAATGGCACGTATTTTTAGTTTAGAGGTAGCCTTCACTGCCTGTTTAGCAAGGAATGCCGTAACATCATTACTATTCTCATCCAATGGAATACGGATATCATTTTCCTCCAATTTATCTTTTTCAGCCTGGGCAGCAATCTTAGTCATTGTTCTCACTGCCTCTACCGGATACTTACCATAAGCAGTTTCCCCACTCAACATCAATGCATCTGTACGATAGTAGATTGCATTAGCAATATCAGTCACTTCCGCACGAGTCGGACGAGGGTTATTTATCATCGTATGGAGCATCTGAGTAGCCACGATTACCGGCTTCTTTGCCAAAATACATTTGCGAATCAATACACGCTGGATTCCCGGGATACGTTCCTGTGGAACTTCAATACCCAAGTCACCACGGGCCACCATTACACCATCTGCCACTTCCAGAATTTCATCAATATTATCTACCCCTTCCTGATTCTCAATCTTAGCAATAATCTTAATATCACTATTATGAGCATCCAGAATTTCACGTATATCAAGCACATCCTGACGATTGCGTACAAAAGAATGAGCGATAAAATCAATATCCTTTTCAATAGCATAAAGAATATTGTTACGGTCTTTTTCCGTTAATGACGGAAGATTAATGCGAACACCCGGAACATTTACGCTCTTACGGCTTCCCAAAGTAGCATCGTTCTTGACTTCACACAACAAATAATCGTTAGTCTTATCAATAACTTCCAGTTCCAGATCACCATCATCAATCAGGATCATACCACCGATATTCAGATCGGACACAAAGTTCGGGTATGAAACAGCAATACATTCACGGGTTGTCTCCAAATCCGGATTACCTACAATCTTTACTTTATCACCTGTCTTATATGGAATTGGTTCTGCATTAGCCGTCGTACGAACTTCCGGACCTTTTGTATCCATCAAGATCGCAATACGGTTGGACACAGCACGTACATTTGCAATCAAAGCTTCAAAACCTTCACGGCTAGCGTGCGCTGTATTCATACGCACCACATTCATCCCAGCTTCAAACAACTGTTTTATAAAATCCACATCGCAACGTCTATCCGAGATGGAAGCCACAATTTTAGTCTGTTTCAATAACATAGTCTTTCTACCTATTATATATTATATTACCTTATTTATTATCTATCTAACAAAGCTTCCAAGGCCAAACGGTACGAATTCAACCCAAAGCCACAAATCACTCCCTTGCAGGCACAAGCAATCATCGATACGTGTCGGAAAGACTCCCGATTATGCACATTGGAAATATGTACCTCAATCACCGGAGACGTCACAGAGCGAATAGCATCCTGCAAGGCTATGGAAGTATGTGTATACGCACCTGCATTCAGAATGATGCCATCCACATCAAATCCTACCCGCTGTATGCAGTCTATCATTTCACCCTCAATATTCGATTGAAAATAGCCGATCTCCACGTCAACGTATCTTTTGCGAAGATCAACCAAGTAATCTTCAAATGTAACGCTTCCGTAAATGGAAGGTTCACGCTTACCCAACAGATTAATATTCGGGCCATTAATAATTTGTATCTTCATCGC
>ERZ791635.1201-NODE-1201-length-11052-cov-2.90961_pt1 | contig 11052 bp, 8 predicted proteins | sample MGYA00510056_ERZ791635 | MGnify/ENA primary metagenome ERZ791635 (study PRJEB30046, sample SAMN00715187) | human gut metagenome | study: EMG produced TPA metagenomics assembly of the A metagenome-wide association study of gut microbiota in type 2...
CCGCCTGGGGGCGGGGATCGCCGCCGTGAACGACGAAACCAACCTGGTGGAGAAGGAGCGCAAGATCGACGCGATCCGCTGGAACCAGGCCGAGGAGCTTTCCACTTTCGATTATTTCGACATCAACGCGCTGCTGGCTTACCTGGTGAAGGTGAACATCGTGGCGCGCTGGACCCGTTTGGACGACAAGCAGGGGCGCGAAATGCTGCATCGCCTGATGACCAGTCTGGACGGCAAGGATTTGATCAATAAACAATAAAACAGATAATGAAAACAACAGGACGAGTAAACGGTATCATCTCGAACATCGTGATCGTGAAGGCGGACGGCCCTGTCGGCCAGAACGAAATCTGTCACGTTTACTGCGGGGATACCAAGATGATGGCCGAGGTCATCAAGGTCGTGGGCGACAATGCCTACGTGCAGGTTTTCGACTCGACCCGCGGACTGAAGATCGGCGAAAAGGTCGAATTCGAGGGTCACATGCTGGAAGCGACGCTCGCTCCCGGTCTTCTTTCGCGCAACTACGACGGTCTGCAGAACGACCTGGAGAAGATGGACGGTCTGTTCATCGCGCGCGGTTCGATCACCGACCCTATCGACTTCGAGAAGAAGTGGGAGTTCAAGCCGCTGGCCAAGCCCGGCGACAAGGTTTCGGCCGCGTCGTGGCTGGGGCAGGTCAAGGAGGAGTGGGTCGAGCACAAGATCATGGTACCCTTCACGATGGAGGGAACCTATACGGTCAAGAGCGTCGAGACCGCCGGAGAGTACAAGGTTACGGACACGATTGCCGTCATCACCGATGCCGACGGCCGGGATCACGATATTACGATGGTGCAGCGGTGGCCTGTGAAGCAGGCCGTGCGCTGTTACCGGGAGAAGCCGCGTCCCTCGCGCGTCATGGAGACGGGCGTGCGGGCCATCGACACTTTCAACCCGCTGGCCGAGGGCGGTACGGGCTTCATCCCCGGACCTTTCGGTGCGGGCAAGACGGTGCTCCAGCATGCGATTTCGAAGCAGGCCGATGCCGACGTAATTATCATCGTGGCCTGCGGCGAGCGTGCCAACGAGGTGGTCGAGATTTTCAAAGAGTTCCCCGAGCTGGTCGATCCCCGCACGGGCCACAAGCTCATGGAACGTACCATCATCATCTGCAATACTTCGAACATGCCCGTCGCGGCGCGTGAGGCGTCCGTTTATACGGGTATGACCATCGGCGAGTACTACCGTTCGATGGGCCTCAAGGTGCTCGTTATGGCCGACTCGACTTCGCGCTGGGCGCAGGCGCTGCGCGAGATGTCCAACCGTCTGGAGGAGCTTCCGGGTCAGGACGCCTTCCCGGTCGATCTTTCGGCGATTATTTCGAACTTCTATGCGCGGGCCGGCCTGGTGAAACTCAACAACGGTAAGACGGGTTCGGTGACCTTCCTGGGTACGGTGTCGCCTGCGGGCGGTAACCTCAAGGAGCCGGTGACCGAATCGACGAAGAAGGCAGCCCGCTGTTTCTACGCCCTTTCGCAGGGCCGCGCCGACTCGAAGCGTTACCCGGCTATCGACCCGCTGGAGTCCTACTCGAAATACCTCGAATATCCCGAAATCGAGGAGTACCTCGACGGCCGTATCGAAAAGGGCTGGGTCTATGCGGGCAAGACGCTCGTGCAGCGCGGCAAGGAGGCCAACGACCAGATCAACATCCTGGGCGACGACGGCGTGCCGGTGGAGTACCACGAACGATTCTGGAAATCGGAGCTGATCGACTTCGTGATCCTGCAGCAGGATGCTTTCGACGAGATCGACGCCAACTGCCCGATCGAACGCCAGAAGATGATGTACGAGATGGTGCTCGACATCTGCGACCGGGAGTTCGCGTTCGCCGGATTCGAGGAGTGCGCTTCGTTCTTCAAGGGCCTGATCAACCTCTTCCGTCAGATGAACTATTCGGAGTGGAAATCGGAGAAATTCGAGGACTACCGCCGTCAGATCGAGAAAACAGTGAGTGAAAAAGAATCCAAATAAGGCGCGGTATGACAACACGAGCATTTCAGAAGATATATACCAAGATTGAAAACATTACCAAGGCGACCGTGACGCTGCGTGCCGAAGGCGTGGGTAATGACGAGCTGGCCACCGTAGGCGGCAAGTTGGCCCAGGTGGTGAAGATTATGGGCGACCAGGTGACTTTGCAGGTTTTCGCGGGCACGGAGGGTATTACCACCGATTCGGAGGTAATTTTCCACGGCGAACCCCCGAAGCTGCGCGTTTCGGACAACCTGGCGGGCCGTTTCTTCAACGCCTACGGCGAACCCATCGAGGGCGGCGAGCAGATCGAGGGCGAAGCCCGCGAAATCGGCGGTCCGACGGTGAATCCGTTCCGCCGCATCCAGCCGTCGGAGCTGATCGCCACGGGTATCGCCGGCATCGACCTCAATAATACGATCGTGACGGGCCAGAAGATTCCCTTCTTCGCCGACCCGGATCAGCCCTATAACGCCGTGATGGCCAATGTGGCCCTGCGTGCCAAGGCCGACAAGATCATCCTGGGCGGCATGGGTCTCTCGAACGACGACTTCCTCTACTTCAAGCAGGTGTTCGAAAACGCCGGTGCGCTCGATCGCATCGTTTCGTTCGTCAATACCACGGAGAATCCCCCGGTGGAGCGTCTGCTCGTGCCGGACATGGCCTTGACCGCCGCCGAATATTTCGCCGTCGATAAGGGTGAAAAGGTGCTGGTGCTGCTGACGGACATGACCCTTTACGCCGATGCGCTGGCCATCGTATCGAACCGTATGGATCAGATTCCTTCGAAGGACTCGATGCCCGGTTCGCTCTACTCCGATCTGGCGAAGATCTATGAGAAGGCCGTGCAGTTGCCCAACGGCGGCTCGATCACCATTATCGCGGTGACGACCCTTTCGGGCGGCGACATCACGCACGCCATCCCCGACAATACGGGTTACATCACCGAGGGTCAGTTGTTCCTGCGCAACGATTCGGACACGGGTAAGGTTATCGTCGATCCGTTCCGTTCGCTGTCGCGTCTGAAACAGTTGGTGATCGGCAAGAAGACCCGCGAGGATCATCCGCAGGTGATGAACGCTGCCGTGCGTCTCTACGCCGATGCGGCCAATGCCAAGACCAAACTGGAGAACGGCTTCGACCTTTCGGACTACGACGAGCGTGCGCTCAAGTTCGCTTACGACTATTCGGAGAAACTGCTGGCGATCGACGTCAATATCGAAATTACGCAGATGCTCGACACGGCGTGGGAGCTCTTCGCCAAATACTTCTCGAAGGAAGAGGTGGCCATCAAGAGCGAACTGGTGGAGAAATACTGGCCTAAAACCGAGTAGAGCAATTCAACTCAAACAGAATGGCTATAAAATTCCAATATAACAAGACCTCGCTGGGCGAACTCGGAAAACAGCTGAAAATGCGGCAGAAGGCGCTCCCTACGATCAAGAGTAAGGAGTCGGCCCTGCGTTCCGAAGTGAAGAAGGCGAAGGACACCGCACAGGATTTCCAGCGGCAGTTGGACGCGCTCACGGCGCAGTACGACTACATGGTTTCCCTGTGGGGTGAGTTCGATGCGGACCTGCTGCGCATCGCCGACGTCGATCTTGCGGAGCAGAAGATCGCGGGCGTGCGTACGCCGGTGTTGCAGGACATCCGTTTCGAGGAGAAGGACTACGACCTCTTCTCGGCTCCCGTGTGGTTCGCCGACGGAGTCGATATTCTCAAGCGCCTCGCGCGTCTGGGTATCGAATTCGAGGTGTTCAACCGCAAGATGGAGTTGCTGGATTTCGCACGCCGCAAGACTACTCAAAAGGTAAACCTCTACGAAAAGGTGCAGATACCCGGGTACGAGGATGCCATACGCAAAATCAAACGCTTCATGGAGGATGAGGAGAACCTCTCCAAGTCGGCCCAGAAGATCGTGAAAACCAAACAACAGCAAGCCGGGGAGGGCGCGATGTTATGATAGCGAGAATGTCGAAATACGACCTGGTACTCTATGCGGGTCAGAGCAGCGACTTCATCGAGAAGCTGCGCGGCCTGGGGCTGGTCGATATTACCACTACGGGGTGGGAGCCTTCGGACGAAGACCGTCAGTTGCTGCTTTCGATCGACAACCATCACAAGGCGGTCGATGCCCTGACGCGGTTTCTCGAAGACGAACGTTTCGTTCGGGACGAGCAGCCCATCGCCGACGGCGGCGAGGCTTTCGATCGCTATACGGCCGCTACGCAGCAGGCAGCGGCGCTCCGTTCGGAGATCGCACGCTTGCAGAAAACCGCCGACGAGCTGCGTCCCTGGGGCGATTTTTCGGTCGATACGCTTCGCAAGTTAGCGGACAGGGGCGTGGTGCTACGCTATTTCTTCACCAGCCGTGCGGCTTACGAGAAGGATATCGAAGCGTGGTCGGAGCGTTATACGATCGCTCTGGTGCACGAGGGTGAAACCTTTGATTACTTCGTGGTCGTGACCCGGCCGGGCGAGGAGGTGGTGCTCGATGCGCAGGAGGTCAAGGCGCCGACGATGGACTGCCGTCAGACCGAAGCGCAGATCGCCGAGGCCCGCAGGAAGCTCGCGGAGCTGGATCGGGAATTTTCCCGTGCGGCTCTTTCGGTGGAGGCGATCCGCCGGCATGGGATCGAGCTCAAGCGGAAGCTGGAAGAGATTCGCGTGAAGAATACTGCGCAGCCTGAAGCCGACGGTACGCTGGTTATTCTGGAGGGATGGGCCGAGGAGACCGATTCCGCGAAGGTGGATGCTCTGCTGGCCGAATACCCCAATCTGATTTTCCTGAAGAGTACGCCGACCCCCGAGGACAATACCCCGGTGAAGCTGCGCAACCGTCCCTTCGCCCATCTGTTCGAGGTGATCGGCGCGATGTATGCGCTGCCTAAATACGGCACGATCGATTTGACACGCTTCTTCGCTCCTTTCTATATGATCTTCTTCGGCTTCTGTATGGCCGAGGGCGGTTATGGACTGGTCATCATGCTGGGCGGTTTGGCCGCAGTGATGCTGGGTCGCAAGAAGGGGAGTTCGGCCATGAAGGAGATCGGTATGCTGACGATGCTGTGCGGATTCTCGGGCATGGTCTTCGGCCTGATGTCGGGCTCGTTCTTCGGATTGCAGCTCTCCGAATGGGAGTGGCTGGGCAGCCTGCGCGATCATCTGTTGACACCGGACATCCTCTTCCCGCTTTCGATCGGACTGGGTGCCGTGCAGGTGCTTTTCGCCATGATGATCAACGCTTATGTCACGGCCCGCAGCTTCGGCCTGCGCTATGCGCTGGGACTGATCGGCTGGATCATCGTGCTGGTCGATAGTGCCGTTGCGTTCCTGCTGCCCGAAAGCGTGGGCTTCACGTTCCATTCGGTCGCTTATCTGGTGATCCTGGGCATCGGCCTGGTGCTGATGTTCTTCTTCAATACGCCGGGCAAGAATATCTTCGTGAACTTCGGACTCGGTATCTGGAATACCTATAATAATGTGTCGGGACTGGTGGGCGATCTGCTGTCGTACATCCGTCTGTTCGCCATCGGCCTTTCGGGAGGTATTCTGGCGATGGTCTTCAACCAGTTGGCCGTTGGTATGAGCCCGGATATTCCGGTCGTGAAGCAGCTCGTGATGTTGCTGATCCTGCTGCTGGGACACGGCATCAACCTCTTCATGTGCGTTCTCTCGTCGGTGGTGCATCCGCTGCGTCTGACGTTCGTGGAGTTCTACAAGAACGCCGGGTTCGAGGCCGCGACGCGCGTCTTCACCCCGTTGAAAAACGAATAAACTAAATGATAATCAATATTAACAACTAAAACAAAATTCGATTTATGGAACCTATTACGTTGGGCTATCTCGGTATGGCCATCATGTTTACTCTGGCGGCCGTAGGCAGTTGCTATGGCACTACTATCGCGGGCAACGCCGCAGTCGGTGCGATGAAGAAGAACCCGAATGCCTTCGGTAACTACATCATCCTGTCGGGTCTGCCCGCTTCGCAGGGTCTTTACGGCTTTGCCTCGCTCTTCCTTATCATGAATTACCTGACCGATTCGGTTACGATGCTGCAGGCAGCCGCTATCTTCGGCTTGGGTATCTTGGTCGGCCTGGTGAACTTTTTCTCGTCGTATCGCCAGGGCCAGCTTTGCGCCAACGGTATCGCTGCCGTAGGTAACGGTCATGACGTGGGTACCAAAACCCTGATCCTCGCCGCTTTCCCGGAGTTGTACGGTATTTTGACCGTGGCGATCACCTTCCTGGTAACCAGTCTGATGAAGTAATCGAAATCCCGGATTTCGAAAGAACAGGCGGAGCTTCTGCAAGCTTCGCCTGTTTGTGTTTTGTGAGGAAGAGGGTGTGTGGAGGGGTTTTGGAGAAGGTTTTTGTATAAGGCATGAGAGGGGACGGTTCGATTCGAGGTGGAGTAAATTGCGGGGTTCGGCAATGTTGCTGTGTCCCGGCAGATCGGACGGTTACGGGGTGGAAACCGCTGGAATTCCGGGGTGTCTTCGGAATCCGGTCGTGTCAGTCATAGACGGCTGTTTTGTGTGGTCGGCTTTGTTGGGTATGCTGCTTTATTCTGTTGTTTGGAGCGCTTGTTCGATTTGCTCGATCAGCAGGCGTTGTATTGTTGCGTCGTAGTCGGTTTCGGAGAGCAGGATTTTGCCATTGGGACTGATGATAAAGTTGCGGGGAACGTATCGGGTGGCGTAGAGCGAGTAGATTGACATGTCGGGATCCAGACCTACGGAGAATGCGATTCCCAGCTCGCGGCAGAACTCTTGAACGGTCTGCTGCGTTTCGCCTCGATTGATTGGAAGGAAGCGAAATTTCCGGTCAGCAAAGCGATCGACGATTTGGGTTTGCATCTGCTGCATTTGTTTCCGGCAGGTCGGGCACCACGTGGAGAAGAAGGTAAGCAACACCACGTTGCCTTGCAGGTCGGACAGGGTGATCGCTGTGTCGTCGAGCATTCCGACCGTGAAGTGAGGGGCCTCCTCTCCGACGCGGACGAGCGTGGTTTCCTTTTCCGTCGGGATCTCTTCGGAAAGGCAGCCCGTTAGGGCGAGTACAAGCAGGAACAGCACAATAGTCGGCTGTACGGTCCGGTATAGAAGTCCGAGATGTCGTGTAAGTCCGGATCGAGAGAAGAATCTTGTCTGTCGAAGAGCAGGCCGTAAATATGCCGTCATAGGGAGTTGGTTATAATCGTCGGGTAGAGTTCAAAATTCGTTCCGAATAAAAAAGCCGGAATTTTCCGGCTTTTTTTCGTGCAGGGAAATACCCCTCTTCAGTTGATATGGCTTGCCGCATGGGGATCGTTACCGCATTCGGTAAAGCTGGTCCCGCAGACGAGGCGTGAAGCCCGCCTCGCGGATCGCTTGTTGGATGCCTGCGGCATCGAACTGGTTGTGCGCCCCGGCCGAAGAAACGACGTTCTCCTCGATCATGATCGAACCCATGTCGTTGGCGCCGCTGTGCAGCGCTACCTGAGCGGTGGCCTTGCCGACGGTGAGCCACGAAGCCTGGATGTTGCGGATGTTGTTCAGAACCAGTCGGCTGACGGCGATTATGCGAATGTATTCCAATGGTGAAAAGCGGGTTGCAACTCCCTGCCGCTCCAATTCGGTGCCCGACGAGCGAAAAATCCAAGGGATGAAGGCCAGAAAGCCGTAATGTCCTTCGGGACAGCGGGCCTGCAGGTCGCGGATGCGCAGCAGGTGGTCCACACGCTGACGGGATGTTTCTACATGGCCGTACATCATCGTCGCCGAGGTCGGCAGGTTGAGGCAGTGGGCTTCGTGCATCACCTGGATCCACTCCTCGACCGAAGGTTTGGCGGGCGAGATGGCTTTCCGCACGCCGGGATCGAGGATCTCGGCCCCGGCACCCGGCAGGGAGTCCAATCCGGCGGCGATCAGCCGTTTCAGGGTGTCGAGCGTGGTGAGGCCGCTGATGCGGGCGATGTGCGCCACTTCGGGCGCTCCGAGGGCGTGCAGGCGTACCTGCGGATAGAGGCTCTTGAGTGTCGAGAAGAGCTCCTCGTAGAAATCGATCCCCAGCTTCGGGTGTAGACCGCCCTGCAGCAGCAACTGGTCGCCGCCGAGGGCGAGCATCCGCTCGATTTTCTCCTTGTATTCATCCAGCGTAGTGATGAAAGCCCGCTCCGTCTGGTGGGGTTTGCAGTGGAAATTGCAGAAGTGGCAGCCCGAAATGCAGACGTTGGTGATGTTCACGTTGCGGTCGATCTGCCAGGTCACGACCTCCAGGTCGGGCACTACGGCACGGCGCACGCGGTCAGCCGTGAGAGCCAGCTCCTGCAGGGGGGCCTGTTCGTAAAGCCAATACGCCTCCTCCGCCGTGAGGGGATCACGCTTCAGACATTTTTCGTATATCTCTTCCGCACGGTTGGGGCCGGTCCCGGCGGTTCGCTGCGTCTGTTCCCGGATCATCGCTTCGATCCTTTTTTGCCCCCTTTGCGGGACGTTTTGCCGCCCTTACCCGGTCGGGACGTGCTTTGGCGGCGTACCGGAATCGCTGCGTGCCCCTTTACGTCGTCCTCGCGGGAGTCGGCCGCCGCATCGTGCACCAGTTCGAAATCGAGCTGGCGGCGTTGCAGATCGGCCCGCTTGACGCGAATACGCACGGCATCGCCCAAGGTGAAGATCCGTCCTTTGCGGCGTCCATAGACCTCGTAGCGGTTCTCGTCGAACTGGTAGAGGTCGTCCTCCATTTCCCGCAGCGAAACCATGCCTTCGATGTGGGTTTCGTCCAGCTCGACGTACATGCCCCAGTCGCTCATGCCCGAGATATGGCCGTCGAAGAACTGGCCGATTTTATCCTGCATGAACTCCACCATTTTGTACTTGATCGAGGCGCGTTCGGCTTCGGCAGCGATCACTTCCCGCTCCGAGGCGTGTACGCAGAGTTTCTCGAAGGTGTCGCGGTCGGCCGATTTGCCTCCTTCGAGGTAGCGGGCCAGCAGCCGGTGGACCATCATGTCCGGGTAGCGGCGGATCGGCGAGGTGAAATGCGTGTAGTAGGGGAAAGCGAGGCCGTAATGACCGATGTTGTCGGTCGAGTAGAAAGCCTTGGACATCGCACGTACGGCGAGGTTCGAAATGACGTTTTCCTCGATGCGTCCTTTGGCCTGTCCCAGCAGCTTGTTCATCTCCTTGGCCACGGCGCGTCCCTTGTCGGCCTTGAATACGTAGCCGAAGCGCAGAACGAAGGTCCGGAATTTTTCGAGCTTCTCCTCGTTCGGAACGTCGTGTACGCGATAAACCATCGTGCGCCGCACGGCACGGCCGTTCACTTTGTGATGTCCGCAGAATTCGGCGACCTGTTTGTTGGCCAGCAGCATGAACTCTTCGATGAGCTGGTTGGCCTCCTTTTGCTCCTTGAAATAGACGCCCAGGGGTTTGCCTTCGGCGTCGAGTTTGAACTTGGCCTCTTCGCGCTGGAAGCTTACGGCTCCGCGCTTGAAGCGTGTTTTGCGCATCCGCTGGGCCAGACGGTTGAGCGTCAGCACCTCTTCGGCGAAGTCGCCCTTGCCGGTTTCGATGATCTGCTGCGCCTCCTCGTAGGTGAAGCGGCGGTTGGAGAGGATGACCGTGCGGCCGAACCATTTGTCCAGTACTTCGGCTTCCTCGTTGAGCGTGAAGACCGCCGAGAAGCAGAGACTCTCTTCGTCGGGGCGCAGCGAGCAAAGTTCGTTGCTCAATTTTTCGGGCAGCATCGGAATCGTACGATCGACCAGATAGACCGACGTGCCGCGCTCCTCGGCTTCGGTGTCGATCACCGAGCGGGGTTGAACGTAGTGGGTCACGTCGGCGATATGTACGCCCACCTCCCACACGCCGTCTTCGATCTTGCGGATCGAGAGGGCGTCGTCGAAGTCCTTGGCGTCCGCCGGGTCGATGGTGAAGGTCGTTATCTTGCGGAAGTCGCGCCGGGCGGCATAATCGGCTTTGGTGATCGTCGAAGGAATGGCCTGGGCCGCATCTTCGACCTTTTGCTCGAAATGGTAGGGCAGGCCGTATTCGGCCAGGATGGCGTGCATCTCGGTATTGTTCTCTCCGGCGCGGCCCAATACCTCGACCAGCTCTCCGGCGGGGCTTTTGGAACCCAGCGCCCAGTCCGTGATGCGGATCACGACTTTGTCGCCGTGCTGTACGTTAGGGTTGTCCCGCTTGGAGAGATAGACGTCCATCGGCATGCGCCGGGGATCCATCTTGACGAAGATGGCGTGGTCGCTCACGTCGGCCGTGCCCACGTATTGCTTGCGGCTGCGCTCCACGATGCGGGTGATCTCGCCTTCGAGGGACCCGGCGTGGGAGCGGCGGGTGATGACGAACTCGCCGTCCAGAGCATTCAGCGAATTGCGCTGGCTGACATATACGTCGTTTTCGAACTCCTCGGAGCGGATATACATCGCTCCTGTCGAGATCATCTGTACGATGCCCTCCTGACGGGGACGCTCCTTGCCGCTGAGACGGTACTTTTCCTGCCCGCACTCCTCGATAGTGCCCTGGGCGAGCAGTTCCGTGATGATTTCACGGGTACGAAGACGGCCCTCCTTGGTGGCGCCGCCCGAGGCCGAAGCCAGATGCTTGAGGGAGAACTTGTTGTTCGGGAATTCCCGGAACAGGTTAATGATCAGCGAAGAGCGGTCGAATGCGGCCGACTTCTTCGTATTTTTCAGTTTATTCATCGGTTGAAATAGTTACGGGCGAGGAGTTCCATGAACCGGATGCCGGTCGGAATGGCCGCCTCGTCGGGATTGAAGGTGGATGTATGCAGTTTTCCGGCTCCGGGACCGACGCCCAGGCGGTAGAAGATCGCCGGGTAGCGGGTGCCGTAGAAGCCGAAATCTTCGGAAGTCATGCGCAGGGGCAGCATTTGAAAGGGAATTCCTTCGGTTTCGGCCAGTGCGACGGCCTGCCGGATCAACTCCGGGTCATTGACCACGCACGGGTAGCCGGGGGTGAAGTGTACCCGGGTTCGTATGCCGTACGAGGCGTCGTTCGCGGCGGCGAGTTCTTC
>ERZ791635.1203-NODE-1203-length-11034-cov-5.21823_pt1 | contig 11034 bp, 9 predicted proteins | sample MGYA00510056_ERZ791635 | MGnify/ENA primary metagenome ERZ791635 (study PRJEB30046, sample SAMN00715187) | human gut metagenome | study: EMG produced TPA metagenomics assembly of the A metagenome-wide association study of gut microbiota in type 2...
TTTTCCACTTCATTGTACCATCTTGCGAGATTTAGGGCTCAGCGGAAATTAGTTAGTTAAAACAAGCACTTGTTTTTTAAAGACAAGACGTTTCAAAGGTTACTAACATACAGACCGACAGGTTAGTAACGTGTTGGGTAACATGTTACTAATGTATCAGGTGAAAGATTAGTAATGTTATGCGTGAAAGATATAGAATCTTACAGGTATAACATATATATCAAAGAATGAACAGGCAGGCATAAAAAAAGACTGGTGTTTTTTATATGAGAAGCACCAGTCTTATCTAATTAAAAAGATTCCTTTATCAGCATTTTATTTTCAATTCATTCAAAATAGCACGCATCTTTTCAAATGTTGTGATACGAGTCGGTACAAGCGGCAAACGCAATTTGTTTTCAATCAGCCCCATTACATTCAACATAGCCTTCACCCCAGCAGGGTTACCATCTACGAACAACAGGCTGAATAATTCCGTAAACTTATGATGAATAGTCAATGCATTTGCAAAATCACCCTGTAATGCCAAACGGGTCATACGGCTGAATTCACGCGGAAATGCATTACCGATAACCGAAATAACCCCTACAGCACCCAAAGTAATCAAAGGAAATGTAATACCATCATCACCCGAAATCACATCAAAATTAGCCGGTTTATTCTTGATGATATCATCCATCTGAGTAATATTACCCGATGCCTCCTTGATAGCGATAATATTCTTGAAATCACGTGCCAAACGCAAGGTGGTCTCAGCAGTCATGTTCACACCAGTACGTCCCGGCACATTATAAAGAACCACAGGAAGATCCGTTGCTTCAGCAATCGCTTTATAGTGTTGGTAAATACCTTCCTGAGAAGGTTTGTTATAATAAGGTACAGCAACAAGCACGGCATCAACTCCTGTCATATCATCATTTTTCAGCGTTTCCACAACAGCACGGGTACAGTTACTGCTAACCCCCAGCAGAATAGGAATACGTCCATTCACTCTTTCGATTATCAAACGTTTTATCTTGTCTTTTTCTTCTTTAGTCAAAGTCGGGGTTTCAGCCGTGGTTCCCAACACGCATAAAAAGTCTGTTCCATTTTGAAGCTGGTAATCAACCAGACGAAGTAACGCATCATAATCAACGCTGTCATCTTCCTTGAAAGGAGTAATCAACGCTACTCCCATGCCTTTTAATCTTGTCTGTATCATAAATGAATTATAAATTCTTATTTAATAGCCTACAAAAGTACGAATATTTTCTATTTTAGCGATAAAAATCACACTATTTTTACTTTATACTCGCTAAAAAGTCACTCTATCATTTGCAGAAACTCCTCTTCGCTCACAATGGTCACACCCAGTTTCTGCGCTTTCTCCAGTTTACTGGGCCCCATATTGTCACCTGCCAGAATAAAGCTGGTCTTGGACGAAATACTTCCCACATTCTTACCGCCATGCTTTTCAATTAACTCCTTATATTCGTCACGCGAATGATGGGCGAAAACCCCACTGATCACGATAGATTTCCCTGCCAGTTTGTCAGTGTGTTCCGAAGTATCCTCCTCATCGGCTTCCAGTCTCACACCCCCCACCCTCCTAATTACCGCCTCCCAGCCCCCCCCCCGCCACACGAAGACGCTCTATAATGTCACGATTCTTCGGATTAGCAAAATACAACAAGATACTCTGCGCTATTTTTTCTCCGATTTCATCGACATGAATCAAATTATCCAAACTCGCGTCTGCCAAAGCATCCATCGACTTAAAGGATTTTGCCACCTTCTTCGCCACAGTTTCACCCACAAAACGGATGCCCAATGCAAAGAGTACCCTTTCGAACGGCACTTCTTTGGACTGCTCTATACCTTTTATTATATTCTCGGCAGATTTTTCTCCCATACGTTCTAGGTTGATGATATCCGATGTTTTTAAAGTATACAGATCGGCAACATCACGTATCAATCCTTCCTGGTAAAACTGATCTACCGTTTCCGGACCGAGACCATCAATATTCATAGCTCTACGGCTGATAAAATGTTCTATTTTTCCCTTGATCTGTGGGGGGCAAGCGGCATCATTGGTACAATAATAAGCAGCTTCACCTTCATAGCGTACCAATTTACTGCCACACTCGGGACAATGAGTAATAAACTTTACTTTGTCACCTATCATAATACGGGCGTCTTTGTCCACACCTACAATCTTTGGAATAATCTCACCGCCTTTTTCTACATATACCATATCACCAATATGCAAATCCAACCCTTCTATGATGTCGGCATTATGGAGCGAAGCACGCTTTACCACGGTTCCGGACAACTGTATAGGATCCAGATTGGCCACCGGAGTCACAGCACCTGTTCTCCCCACTTGATAGGTCACCTTGTTCAAGCGGGTAAGTGCCTGTTCGGCTTGAAACTTGTATGCAATGGCCCATCGGGGTGATTTTGCCGTAAAACCCAAATTACGCTGCTGTCGCAAAGAATTCACTTTCAATACTATTCCATCCGTAGCTACAGGCAGATTCTTACGCTCCACATCCCAGTATTTGATAAAATCAAAAACTTCCTGCAATGTTTTGCATTTGCGAGTGAGATCGGAAATTTTAAATCCCCATTTCTCAGCTTCTTTCAGATTTTCATAATGACCGTCGCACGGCAAATTATCTCCAAGTAAATAATAAAGGTAGGCATCCAGCTTGCGAGATGCCACAATAGCAGAATTCTGCAACTTCAATGTTCCCGAAGCCGCGTTGCGGGGATTGGCGAACAACGGTTCTTCGCGGGCTTCCCGTTCTTTGTTCAATTCCTCAAACACCACCCAAGGCATCAAAATCTCCCCACGAATTTCAAATGCTTCAGGATACCCCTTTCCATGCAGCACCAAAGGGATACTGCGGATGGTCTTTACATTGCCTGTCACATCATCTCCCTGCACACCATCGCCACGCGTCACGGCGCGCACCAGTTTTCCGTTCTCATAAGTCAGAGAGATGGAAGTTCCATCATACTTCATTTCACAACAAATTTCAAAATCCTCGTTCAGGGACTTCTTTACCCTGTCATAAAACTCGGTTACTTCCGTTTCCGAATAGGTGTTAGCCAATGAAAGCATAGGATATTTATGTACCACCTGCGTGAAATTTTTGTTTATATCACTTCCCACACGCATACTGGGCGAGTTCTCATCTCTATGTTCCGGATGTTTTTCTTCCAGATCCTGAAGTTCACGCATCAGCTTGTCAAACTCCTGGTCTGTAATCTCAGGCGCATTCAATACATAATAATTATAGTTATGTCGATGAAGCTCCTCGCGCAATTGGTCTATTCTTTCTATTTCTGTCATATATAAAAGGTAGTTTTCCCGCAAAAATAGCTATTTTTTGAATGAAAAACACCTTCCGACAAAGAGGAATTTGCTACTTTTGCAAAAAATAACCGAATATGAGAATAGACATCATTACCGTTTTACCCGAGATGCTGGAAGGCTTCTTTAACTGCTCTATCATGAGCCGTGCGCAGAAAAAAGGAATTGCAGAAATACATATACATAACCTGCGTGATTATGCATACGACCGTTATCGCAAAGTAGACGATTATCCCTTCGGTGGATTTGCCGGTATGGTGATGAAGATTGAACCGATAGACCGATGCATCTCAGCTTTGAAAGCAGAACGCGAGTATGACGAAATAATATTTACATCTCCAGATGGAGAGCAGTTTAACCAGCCGATGGCCAACTCACTTTCACTCGCAAAGAATTTAATTATTCTATGTGGCCATTTTAAGGGTATAGACTATAGAATACGTGAACATTTCATTACGAAAGAAATCAGTATCGGTGATTATGTTTTGACAGGTGGGGAGTTGGCTGCCGCCGTTATTGCCGATGCCGTAGTTCGTATTATTCCCGGGGTCATTTCTGACGAACAATCGGCATTGTCCGATTCTTTTCAAGACAATCTGTTAGCTGCTCCTGTATACACTCGTCCTGCAGAATACAAAGGATGGCAAGTTCCCGATGTCTTGTTATCCGGACACGAGGCAAAGATTAAAGAATGGGAACTTCAGCAGTCATTAGAAAGGACACAGCGGCTAAGACCCGATTTGTTGAAATAAAAAATATATATAAATAATAAAGAGGTAAAAGCCATGTTCGTCATAGGGCTTTTACCTCTTTTCTTTTGCTTATATCATATCCGAAAAGATGTTCTCTCCTTAAGTGTAATCTAAGTTCATCTTCCTTTCCCTTATATATTAATAAAGCTTTTTCAAGTGTTTTTCTACTCCGTTTTTTCAAAAACAAGCCATTTCATCGAAAAAAAATAATTGAAGTTATCATTTTATACCCATGTAACAAGTTGCAACGGCAACCATTTTCATACTCATTCCATCTAGAGAAGGTTATAAAAAAAGCCCTGCAAGAGATGCTTCAATTTATTCATCTACACTCTCGCAGGGCTATAATTTAAAAGATAAAATTTTCAGACTTCCAAAGCGCCTATTATATCTTTTACAGATGTATATCCATGACGTTCCAAATAGTCATTTATTCCTTCTGAAACTTTGACAGTAATAGCTGGATCTATGAAGTTGGCAGTACCTATCTGTATTGCGGTGGCACCTGCTAGCATAAACTCCACAGCATCCTTCCATCCCATGATACCCCCTAGTCCAATGACAGGAATATTTACTACTTTAGCGACTTGCCATACCATACGCAATGCAATTGGTTTTACCGCTGCACCACTCATGCCGCCGGTAATAGTGGAAAGTACAGGCCTACGCTTTTCAGCATCGACAGCCATCCCCAGCAGGGTATTGATCAGAGATACACTGTCCGCACCGGAAGTCTCGGCCGCACGTGCTATTTCTGTGATGTCTGTCACATTGGGAGATAATTTTACGATCAGCGTCTTTTTATATACATTACGTACAGCTTTTACAACCTCGGAACATCCGCATGCGGAGACCCCGAAGGCCATACCACCCTGCTTTACATTAGGGCATGAAATATTCAATTCTATAGCGGGAATATGATCCAGATCATTGATGATCTCGGCAGTCTTCACATAATCCTCTACAGCAGATCCGGATACATTAACGATCATATTAGTATGAATATCCCTTATCTGCGGATAGATATGTTCAACAAAATAATCCACCCCTTTATTCTGTAACCCTACCGCATTAAGCATCCCCATAGGGGTTTCTGCCATGCGTGGGTAAGGATTACCCTCACGATGATGAAGGGTAGTCCCTTTTACAATGATACCACCAATCTTTTCGAGGTCTACAAAATCCTCAAACTCTTTTCCGTATCCAAAGGTACCCGATGCTGTCATAACCGGGTTACAAAGCTTTAAATCGCCGATATTTACGCTTAAATCTGCCATAATAGTTTCTTTATATTAAATACAGGACCCTCTTTACAAACACACAAATGCCCTTCGTCCGTGTTCTCCACACAGCATAAGCATGCACCGACACCACAAGCCATCCTATTTTCCAGTGAAACCTCACATTCTATTCCATGAGCTTTGGCGTATTTAGCTACCGAAACCATCATGGGTTTTGGACCACAGGTGTATATCATATCAAACCGGTCTGTATGCAAGACGCTATGCTGTGTCACATAACCTTTCTCGCCCATACTTCCATCTTCAGTCGTTGTATACACCTCACCTAATTTCTCAAAATTTTCCAACTGTAACAGGTCTTTGGATGAACGTGCGCCTAGCAGGAAAGCAGGCGTACATCCCATTTTTACCAACTCTGCACCAAGCATCAACATCGGGGCGGTACCCACACCACCGCCAACCAGTAACGGCTTTACCTTTGTCACGTTCCGAGGCATTGTAAATCCATTGCCGAGAGGCATCACCACATTAACAATATCTCCTTGTTTCACAGTGGCTAGTTTGCGAGTGCCATCGCCAACTAATTGCACCAGGAACCAAACTTCATTGGTTGTTTTATCCACATAATTAATAGAAATAGGACGGCGGAGAAAAGTAGTATTGGAACCGTCTATACGTATCTCAGCAAACTGGCCCGGCAGCATCTCGGGCAATGGGTTGGCATGAGTCAATTTTATCAGAACATAATTGGCATGCAATTTGATGTTCTGTGTAACCACAAGGTCTAAAATATATTTTTTCATGAAATAAAATTGGGTAAATTCGTTTTCTATGCAAAGATACACGAATTTACCCAAATCTTATTCTGCCAACCGGCATTTTAGTGGATTCCCACCTTAATTTTCAGGTTTGAACGTTTCATAAGTCCCATTATCAAAGAATATTCTTATTTCAGTGATTTTTTTGGCAGGTACTTCCACATACTTAATTTCCTCACGCACAATCTCTTTAGGAGAATAAAGCGGTGTTTTAACCTCATTTTCCTTGCGATATTCCGGAGAAGCCGGACGTTCGGGCGTAAATAATGAATTCTCGTCAAACAAAGAAGGCGTATAATGAATGTTATTGTCTGAATCAACATCCGTTTCCATTTGTCCTTCACCATAGAGTAACCAGTCTAAGCTGATATAGTCACACGCCTTGTGTATTTTCATGACGACTTCTAGGCTAGGATTGTTCCTGCCACTAAGAATATGGGAAAGAGAGGAAGGTGAAATTCCAATCTTCTCTGCAAATTGAGCTGCAGTCATATCTTCTTTCTGGATTATTTGAGCGATTCTTTCCTTCATTTACAAAAGTATAAGGCAAAATTTACAGATACAAAAGTAATTAATATAATTCATAAATGCAAATTTACAATATAAAAATGTATATATTACAAAAGTAAATAGACGGTGTATCGTTGGAAATAAATTAAGATTTACACACGTAAACCACTCCTAAAAACACCATAATTACCACTTTAACTATAAGTATATAAAATACTGATTATCTATAATATACTCACAGAAAAAACAATATATTTACAAACAAACATGACTATATAAGCAAATAAAATGCATACAAGTTATCAATAGCTTTATCAATAAGATGTAAAACTTTGGTTTATAATATATTATTGTAATAAAATAAGGGATAAATAATTATTCATACACATTTATATATGTAATATTCACTCTTGACCACCATCCTGTTTATATTTGTAACATTCACATTACTAAATCTGTAAAACTTATAAAACCTTCTATATTAAGAGGGTTTACAGGTGTAATGTTACAAAATTAAATTATAATTATTTCCAACAGTAAATTTCATCTGTTTTATGATCCAACTTGATCCTATGAATATTTTGTTTTCCTATTTTACAAGTCAATGTATTTTTCATGGTAAAACCCATCCAAGTTTTAACCCATCTTCGCTTTATGGAATCCATGGATAGTGAGAATCATGGAAGGCACGATAAGAGAACAAAGTATAGATTCAAAATTTTAAAATAGCGTATGGAACTTACAAAAATAAATGGTAGCTATTTGCTCACTTCATCTGCATTCTTTCACATCCCCATTCTTCTATTCATTTTACTCCGAAAAGGCAAAATACTACCATATTCATGTACTAACGGACATTCTCTTTAAAATACACGATTCTAAGAAGGCGAAAAATGCTCTATCAATCTAGGAATAAGCGAGTTAATACTATTTTTCTCATCATCCATCTCTCATCATCTAGAAAAATAGAGAACAAAAGCATAACTTATAGCATTAAATGAGATAATAACAGAAGCATGAATGTAAAATATTATTCTCAATTGAGCCATCAACAGAATTTCTGCTGAGAGAAAGGATAAAAAGAATCCCGACACTTAAAAAATAAAAGCATCGGGACATCGGAATCTTACTTGACCCTGTTAATTAATGAAGAATTTTATATACAAGTTCGCGCAGCAAATCTCCATCTCCCAAAGATGGATTACCCACTCCTTTTGATTTTGCATCACAGTAACGAATCTCACCAATAATTTGCATTACCTTTACTCCGCTATATTTCCTCATAGCAACCATATAGTCTTTAGACTGCCATGATGATTTAAGCCCCAGCTGATTGGCTATACCCTGCTCTGACTTATCAGGAGCATAATATGCAAGCATTAAATTAGAGAAGAAATTAAATAACACAGACAAGGTCATCTGCAAAGGATTTGTTTTGGGATTCTCCTCAAAATATTTTATTATCTGATTAGCCTTGAAAACATCCTTTGCCACCAAAGCATTCCTAAGCTCAAAATTATTATAATCCTTGCTTATGCCAATGTTACGTTCTATCTGTTCTGGAGTAATCCGCTTTTGTCCTCTTGGAAGTGTGATAATTAATTTTTCCAACTCTCCAGCCATACGGCTTAAATCTGCTCCAACAAATTCCGCCATCATTTCTGAAGCCTTAGGTTCTATTTCTACTGATCTACGTTTCAAGTAAGAAGATATAAACCCAGGAAGCTGGGCATCCTTAATCTTTTTCGATTCGAAAAGGACACCTACTTTCTCTATTTCAGCTGCCAATTTTTTTCTTCTATCCAATGTACCATGTTTATGGCATAACACCAGAATTGTAGAATCCAAAGGTTTTTGGAGATAATAAACAAGCTCTTCAATATTCTTTATATTTTGAGCCTCTTTTACTATTACAACTTGATATTTGGACATCATGGGATAACGCTTGGCTGCATTGATAACAGTCGCGATATCTGTATCAGCCCCATAAACAATAGTCTGATTGAATTCTTTTTCATTTTCATTTAACACCGTTTGTGCTATATACTCAGATATCCGGTCTATATAATAAGACTCTTCACCCATTAGATAATAAACAGGCTTATAGATACGGTTTTTCAGCTCACGGGCTATCTCTTCGTATGTTGTTTCTTTTGCCATACACAGTAAAATTACCAGTCAAATTTTAAGTGCTTGACCGTTTTCTTTTCCTCAATAATCATCTGTAATGAAGCAATACCAATCTCCACATGCTCCTCTACATATTGCTGCGTTACAATACTGTCGCTTTTCTCCGTCTTCACCCCTTCAGGAATCATCGGCTGGTCGGATACCAAAAGTAATGCTCCAGTAGGAATATGATTGTAAAAACCAGTAGTAAACAGCGTAGCCGTTTCCATATCCACACACATGGCACGCGTTTTAAGGAGATACTTTTTAAACTCTTCATCATGCTCCCATATACGGCGGTTGGTAGTATATACCGTTCCAGTCCAATAATCGCGGGCATGGTCGCGAATAGCCGACGAAACGGCACGCTGCAACATAAATGCAGGTAACGCAGGTACCTCAGGCGGATAATAATCATTGGATGTTCCTTCTCCACGAATGGCTGCAATGGGTAGAATCAGATCTCCCAACTTATTTTTCCTATCTATGCCCCCACATTTGCCTAAAAACAAACATGCTTTAGGCTGGATGGCCCCTAGCAAATCCATAATGATGGCAGCATTAGGACTTCCCATGCCAAAATTAATAATAGTGATTCCTTCCGCATGTGCCGAAGTCATATTGGCATCACGTCCTAATACCGGCACATTGAATTTGTCGGCAAAAAGTTCCACATATTTATTGAAATTGGTCAGAAGGATGTATTCTCCGAAATCATTCAAGCTTCTTTTTGTGTAGCGGGGAAGCCAGTTTGCTACAATTTCCTCTTTTGTTTTCATAATCTTTTGTATTTTTGTATCGGTTATTACCGAGTTACACTTATGCAAATTTACTAAATGTTATCATTAAACTTACCATCCTACGAAATTAAAATCGCGGAGCGAAATGGAAAAAATGTTATTTTCGATATGCTTCGCAAGAGATATGTCGCCCTTACTCCGGAAGAATGGGTAAGACAACATTTTGTTCATTATCTGACGGATTATAAAGGATATCCGAAGGGATTACTGGCCAACGAAATACAACTGGACTTAAACGGAACAAAAAAACGTTGTGATACTGTGCTCTACAACAAAGATCTAAGTGCCAAACTGATTGTGGAATACAAAGCTCCACATATAGAAATCACGCAAACAGTATTTGATCAGATAACCAGGTATAACATGGTCCTGAAAGTTGATTATCTGATTGTCAGCAACGGATTGAACCATTACTGCTGCCATATTGATTACAATACAAAAACATACCTTTTTCTACCGGAGATTCCCCATTATTCAGAACTGTAGATATAAAAACATTCTAAGCAACATCTTCTTACAAGATCTTGCTTAGAATGTGATAAAATTCTTTTTCCACAAAGAAAAAGATACTGCTTCAGGAGATATATTATCTCTTGACAGTTTCCAAATGCTGTTCAGCAATCACACCCGCCAATTCAGGGTCAATCATGATGCGACCACAATATTCACATACGATAATTTTCTTACGCATACGGATATCAAGCTGTTTCTGGGGCGGAATCTTGTTAAAACAACCACCACATGCATCACGCTGAACATATACAATTCCCAATCCATTTCGAGAATTCTTACGGATACGTTTAAATGCCTGCAACAGACGCGGTTCGATTGTTGTCTCCAATACTTTTGCTTTCTCTCTCAGCTTTTCTTCTTCCTGCTTGGTTTCAGAAACAATTTCTTCCAATTCGGATTTCTTCGCTTCCAAGTCCTTCTTTCTTTCATCCAAGTCTTGATTACTGTGCTCTATCTCCTCGCTCTTTGCTTTTTCTGCTGCAATATATTCCTTTATGCGTTTCTCGCAAAGTTCGATTTCCAATGACTGGAATTCAATCTCCTTTGTCAACACATCATATTCACGATTATTACGCACATTATCCTGCTGAGCTTTATATTTTTCAACAGAAGTCTTAGCTGTCTCGATTTCAATTTTCTTAGTTGCAATGTTTGATTTCAATTCCTCGATATCAGCTTTAATTTTCTCGATACGAGTGCTCAAACCGGCAACCTCATCTTCAAGGTCTTGAACTTCAAGAGGAAGTTCCCCTCTCAGAGTCTTAATTTTATCGATTTCAGACAACATGGTTTGCAACTGGTACAAAGCCTTCAGCTTTTCTTCCACTGTTAATTCGCTCGGGTCTTTCTTTGCTTCTCTAGCCATAGTTTTGA
>ERZ791635.1209-NODE-1209-length-11004-cov-3.66609_pt1 | contig 11004 bp, 8 predicted proteins | sample MGYA00510056_ERZ791635 | MGnify/ENA primary metagenome ERZ791635 (study PRJEB30046, sample SAMN00715187) | human gut metagenome | study: EMG produced TPA metagenomics assembly of the A metagenome-wide association study of gut microbiota in type 2...
TTCCAGGACCTAAAAGTCTAAATTTCATAACTATCTACTAAATAACCTATTAATATGTAAACAGAATGCCACTGACCAACAATATAAACGACAAAATACTATAGCCAATTGACAATGGTTTGATACAATCAAAGAATAAATAACGACAATATGGCGATCCTTTATATTTTTTTTATAGGGCAATACAGTTTGAAATAAAGGTTTCACTTTATTCTTAATGAAGGTCAAAAGCTCACCAGTTCGTAATATTTTAGCATGCTTATGACGACTATAATTAACAAGCGTCAATGTTACCATACCATTTACTAAATTATTAACGCTATAGGCTATATTACAACCCTCTGCTTGTTTATCAAAAGTCCGAAAAGCATTATAATTATTTAGAATAACATGATAATACTCTTCCAATGGCAAAATCTTAGATGACAGCCTTTTTCCTTTGCCATCAATAAATCGATCAATTTGGATATAAGTACACATCATGGGATAATGTACTAACCGTTTAACATGACGAAGATAATCCAAATTAAAAATTTGGTCTTCTCCTAAATGAATATCCTCCCGAAAACGAATTTGATAATTAATACAATTTTCTCGCTTATAAAACTTACCACAAACAGAAAACATAGGAGTATCCGTTTGTGTAAAAGTGGTAAAAAAATACTTGACCGGAGAAAATGTTTCAAATCTTTCGTAACTTAAAGGTTTCATCGTCACAGCATCCTGAATTGTTTGTTTTTTGTATAAATTAGTAAATGATTCAATCAGCCAATCAATCTCTACGTTTTCTTCCATTTGCACAATATCAAGATGTTCCGATCGAACAGCATCATCAGAATCAACAAATGTTATCCATGTTCCATGAGCTTTACTCATCCCTAAATTGCGAGCTGATGATACCCCACCATTATTTTGCTGGATATAACGAAACTGTGAATGTGAGTTACAAAACTCCTGACATATCCGCGGAGTATCATCTGATGATCCATCATCCACCACTATTACCTCAAAGTCCCGATAATGCATAGCATTAAGACTCTCCAAACAGAAGCAAATGGATGATGCACGATTATACACCGGAACGATTATACTTACTTCAGGCATAAAAAACGACCATTTATTATTATAAATTGATTGTTTATACTAAATACACACTTTCCTAATGTATTTTCAACCTTATATATCGGTATGATAATTGGAAAGAAAGAATTCATTATTTTTTTCTTTGAAATTTACTTTTGATCATTTCTTTCATTTTTATTTTTTCATGAGCATTCAATCCTAAATAAAAAAAGGATAACAATTCACATATTACACACGAAAAACAAACAATAAAAAATGAATATATTGAATTAAAAGATACTGTAGAATAATTCACTAATATAGGAATAATTGCCCCTATTGACACAACCCCTAATGGGTATAAAACCCCTTGTTGTAAAAATTTCATCGCTTTGAATTCAGGAATATACAATTTAACCAGATAAAGATTATGTAATCCAGCCACTATTGTAATAAAAATATTGACCCATGACCCAAAAAGGTGTAGTAGGAGAATAACCCATTTTTAAAAATAAATAGGTTAAAGGAAGAGTAAACAGAAATATACTTCCTGTAATAAAACTAATTCGCTTCATTTTTCCCGTAGCATGAATAATCATATTTAAAGGTGTATTAAGCAAATCAAACCAATTAACCACAATAGCTAGTTGACAAAATACGAATGCATAATCAGGTACTTCTTTCAGCCAAATATTCATCACAAAATTTACTTTCAGTAATGCTGGAAAGGATATGACAAAAAGCAAAAAAAAAGAAAACTTAGCACATCGAGTAGCTAATAGCTGAACTTGCAGATAATTTTCTTGTGCGTAAAATTTCACTATTTGAGGTTGAATTGCCGTTGTAAAATTACGAGAAAAACCTAAAATAGCATTTAAAATTTGCTGTGATACTCCAGTAGCAGCATTGATAGCTGGTCCCCAAAACATATTCTGCAAAATATTAATACCCTGCCCTCTGAACATTACACACATATTACCATAGACATCACAACCAGAAAATAGCAACAATGGCTTAAGCAACTTCTTATCGCTAGTAATGCGCCAACGACATTCTTCAAAATGTTTAGTGCCATAATAGCGATATGCCATCATCATACCACCCGAAAGAATAAAAAATAAGACACCATAAGTAATTAGCTTATCAAAAGGAATCCATTGTAAAAGAAAAACAATACCTAACTTCAAAAAAACATCTGCAATTCCAAAGTAAGCATACACATCCATTCGCTCATGTGCTATAAGTACAGCATTATAGGGAACTTGTGTTATCATCAACATACAGCTCAATACAGATAATTGAAAAATGATACGTGCCGCAAACATCCTATTCTCGGGTATGACCAATTTAGTTTCTAAAATCCAAACGCCAACCGTTTCACAAAGAATGAAAATAAGCAGAGCCAATATGACATGAATGGTAAGTGCTGCACTAAAGGTCTTCTTTAGTTTCTCTATATCATTCAACCCTAAATCGAAAGTCAAAAAACGCGAGGTGGCACCCGCCAAAGAGGTATTGATAAAGGCAAACATACCCGCCACACCGGCTACTACATTGTTTATACCAAAATCTGTAATACCTAGAACATCAAGAATAACACGACTAGTATAGAAAGATACGAACATGCTAAATAACATGCGCACATACAACATCAATGTATTCTTGATTATTCTTTTGTTGTTTTGTGAATTATCCATTACCACACAATTACAAATCTATTTTATGATTATGTTCTCCATACCCGTATCCATAACCATAACGTTTGCCATAACCATAGTACTTGCCATACTTACCATAACCATAGTAATAGCCATACTTCCTCTTCTGAAGATCCAGACCGTTAATTACCGTACAGAGATTGGGTAGCTTATTGTTTTCAGCCAGTTCGTTAATCAGCGTAAACTCGGCTTTACGAGTATAATCAGCACGGCAGACATAAACAGATAAGTCAGCCACACGGCCTATAAGCAAAGATCAGTCACCATACCAACAGGCGCGGTATCCAATATCACATAATCAAAATTCTTTTTCAACGTTTCAATCGCCTTATCCAAGCCATCACGAGCCAATAATTCTGTAGGATTAGGAGGAACCGTACCACCGGGAAGAATATACAAACTCTTGCTGACATCAGAAGCCTGAACGAAATCCATCAGATTCTTTTCAGGATTCGACAGATATTGAGTTATACCCTGTTCTTTTCGAGAAATATTAAAAACTTTATTCAAACCAGGTTTACGAATATCGAGGCCGACAATAACCACCTTCTTTCCTAATAAAGAAAGACTGATAGCAAGATTTGCTGATATAAATGATTTACCTTCACCACTGACCGTTGATGTCACTAGTATTACCTTCTGACCGTTTCCCAACATAAACTGCAAATTTGTACGGACATTGCGGAAAGTCTCACTCATCAGGTTATTCTGATTCTCAAATACAGCTATGGAACCGTTCTTCTCCCCTGTCAAAGGCACATCTCCTACAATAGGCAGACGAGTCAATTTCTCCACATCACCACGACCTTCAATCTTGAATTTAGTAAGACTGGTCAAGAAAATGATGCCGACAGGCAAACCTACTCCCAACCCTAAAGCAATCATATAAATCATTTTAGGTTTCGGAGATACCGGGCCACCTTCAGCTACTGGCTCATCTATAATCTTTGCATTATTTGCCGTAGCAGCTAACATAATAGCATTTTCTTCACGTTTCTGCAAAAGCATCAGATAAAGCCCCGCCTTAATCTCTTGCTGACGGGCAATACTTACATACTGTCTTTCCTGTCCCGGAGCATCACTGATACGACGGGAAAAGCGACTAGCTTCACGATCCAAATCAGCCTTGACTATAAGCAAACCCTGTAACGTTCCGTCAATAGCAGCTTTAACATTCGCCTTCATTGCACGAATACTCATATCCAGATTTATAATCATCGGATTGTTTTCAGTTGAAGTACGCAACAAACGTTTACGTTCGATAACCAGTTCATTATAACGTTCTAATTGAGTAGTCAGTCCATTGTCTGTTAAACCAATGTTACTGGGAAGCACCTCATATTCATTCAATGGATTATTGATATATTTCGCAAGGTCACGAACCAAATTAATCTGTGTACCATTCTCAACCCTTTTCTTTTCATATTCAGCATTTCCTGATACAGCTAATTGAGCATCACTGCTAATATCCGTCAAACCGGCATTCCGCTTAAATGTCTCCAGCTTTTCTTCCGTATTGCCCAATTCCTCGTCTATAATTTTAATACGCTCATTGATAAACTCTCTCGTCTTTTCAGCCACTTCATTTTTATCATTATTCGTATTCCGGTTATACATTTCCATCAGTTTATTGATAAAGTCCTGTCCACGCTGTATATTCGTATTGACCAATGAGACTGTAGCAACAGAAGTTGCTTTTGAGGTTGGTGCAATCGTTAATGCCCACTGATATCCCTTTGCCATTCCAAACGGCTGGCTAACTACCGCACTGATATGCCGAACATCCTTCCGACCTTCGACCTGGCCGTTTAACAGCGAATCTCTTAATGTAAATCCAAAGGTTCCTACATTAGTAGGAAATACGGCCGGCAACTTGTCAAATCGCTTATTATATTCATTCAAGCCCACTTTCAAATTCACATCCAGCCCACCATCGGAAGACAGTTGCATGTCAATCAAAGCCGCACTCGGAAGTTTGTCCGCTTCCTGGGCAGTCAAATTCACCACAACAGGAGAAGTCTTATACATCTCACGCTTGGGAAATTCATCCTCATCATAATAAGTAATATATAGTTCCAGACTATTGACGACCTCCTTGAGTATGGTCTTTGAACGGAGTACTTCTATTTCATTATCAATACTCTGTGCTGAAGTAATGACTCCTCCTAATCCCAAGTTTTCTAAATCTGCCGATCCCGAATTTCCTCCCTTCTTATCATCCTTTATCATAATAGAAGCAGAAACCTGATACACAGGGGTCTGAAAATATAAATATCCCCAAGCACCTATCAAACAAATCAATATAGAAGCCAAAAACCAAGGCCAATGGATTATATATCTGAAAAGAAGTTCCTGATAATTGATTTTCTCCTCATCCTGTTCATTCATATTATTTTCGTACAAGTTTTCTTTCATTTTTGATTAATTTATTTTATGACTTTATCTTAGTATATTTAATAACAGACTTGCTATTGACAACAAAACTGAAACACCGGAGAACCACAATCCCGTACTAGTTCCAATATCCGAATTCTTAGCCTTAGTCTTATTAGGTGTCACATAAATTATATCATTTTGCTGTAGCTGATAATAAGGAGACAATACCGTTTCAGCTTTATTCAAGTCCATAGTAATAATTTCCTGCTTATTATCTTGTCCAGTCCGAATTAACTTCACATTATCACGCATACCATAAACAGTCAAATCACCTGCCATAGCCAATGCTTCCAAAAGATTAATCTTTTCATTGGAGACCACGAAGCTACCCGGTTTATTAACCTCCCCTAATACCGAAATCCGGTAATTAACAATACGCACAGTTACAAGCGGTGCTTCTTTCAAATAAACCTTCAACTTATCTATAATCAAGTTTTATCCAGTTTAGTCAATCCACCCACATGAATCTCACCCAACACTGGAAAGTTTATATTCCCCTGATTATCCACCAAATATTGCTGCAGAGCAGATGATGTAGTACCTTGTGCCATTACCTTTCCTTCTGCTCCACTAGCAGTACCCGAACTCACCAAATTGAAAGGTGCAGCCAGTTCCGGAGTAGAACAAGATACGGCAATCGTCAACAAATCCTTGGTACCAGCAAAAAAGCAAGTAACACACCCAAAGTCAATCGTTTCAGTTTTCTCATAACCACCTACTCATGTAATTTTACAACTATTGATTTAATTTTTACTCTATTTCCAATTCCTCACCTAATAAGCCTCTTTATCCCCACGGATTACATTATATACAGTCTTATACATGATATATAAGTCCAGAATGAACGTCCAATGCTCGATATACCAGATGTCACGTTGCACACGTCCTTCCATCTGCCAAAGCTCTTTCGTTTCTCCACGGAAACCTGTCACCTGTGCCCAGCCTGTAATACCCGGTTTAACAAAATGACGAACCATATATTTATTTATCAAATGAGAATATTCTTCTGTGTGCTTCAACATGTGCGGACGGGGACCCACTAAAGACATATCCCCTTTCAGTACATTAATAAATTGAGGAAGTTCATCCACATTCGTCTTACGAATCAAATCGCCAATTCGAGTTTTACGAGGATCATGTTCTGTAGCCTGCAATGTATCACATTGAGCATTCACCCGCATCGAACGAAACTTATAGCACCAAAATTCACGACCATCCTCCCCGCTTCGTTTCTGTTTGAAAAAAACAGGCCCAGGCGAACTTATCTTTATAGCCAGTCCCACAATGATATATATAATCGGGAAAAGGGTACAAAGGAACAGTAGCGAGCAAATAATATCAAAGCTACGTTTCACAATACGATTTTCCAATAACTCAAGTGGCTCACGACGGATAGAAAGTACCGGGACATTACCTAACATTTCAAAATACATTCTCCGTTTCAGATAGTTCCGGACATTGGGAACGCTGAAGAAGCGAATCAGATGATTCTCGCAATAGTTGATAATCGGCACAATTTCAGCACTACGGGCGGAAGGAAGACTACAATAGAGCTGGTCTACCTTTCCCGCATTACGGGTCAAATAATCAACAGCTTCGCACGGCTGCCCCAAATATGCAATATTCATAGGATAGCGTTCTGATGGGAAATCTTCAAAATACCCCAGTACACGATATCCTGATGTCGGATCATCCGTCATGGAATGATAAAGTTCCTGCATATTTTCATGGCTACCCACCAGTACTACCTTTCGGACATTTTCCCCACTTTTGCGATAAAACTCCAGAATAGATCGGAACGTCAGGCGATAAGAAATAATAACGATAATGAGAGCTACGTAAAATGCTCCCAGCTGACGCAGGTTAACACATTCAAAATGGAATATGTACGAAAGCCCCAGTACCATCAATACAAAAGGAATCATGTTCCGTGCCACCCGAAGCATTATTTGCTCCGGACGAACCACCGGACGGTGAAGGATCACGCCGGAACGGATGTTGCAAACCAGATAACATAAAGTCATCAAAGCCATGTTCTGGAGAAGAGACACGGAATACTCAAAAAGAGACCGGCTTTCCCAGATCGAAGTAAACACCCATAACAGCAAGTTCAATAAGATGATGTCCCCTAGAAGGACAAAAGATTTTAGGACTTTATTAAAACGTTGGACTTCCTGCATTACTTTATTCTTGATTTAGATTTTCATCCATATCCTCATTTTTCTCCCTATACTCAATATAAAGTTCTCCCCATTCTACCATTTTGGCTCGAAACTCTTCTTTTGTGAGATTGTCATAGTAATAGGAAAAAAGACGGGTAAAATCACTTAGACGTAAATCTCCCCAGATGTCATCTTGTAATAAGTGGGTTTTCCCATGTGGATTTCTTTACGCATAGCCTCTATTGACAAGTGAGCACGTTCAAACTGACTCTGCGATGAAATGGCCCAGTACGGGATGATTAAATTTTTTCATGTTTATAATTTTATTAGTTGTTAAATACATTGTATTATATGTTAATTTTATGCATATCCGTTCAGACATGTCTGAACGATATATTTAAAAGCTATTTCTACCTTCGCCCCGCGTTTTGAAAATTCAAGGCGATAATCAAAAAATATAAATGTTATGACAAACGATTTCAGAATGTCTTATTTCATGCCTCCCATTGCTCCCATCAAAAATGAACAGGGACGGATTGTTACTCCTGCAACACTGGTTCCCTCCTGCGAAGTCTCCGTAGAACAAGTTTTTCAAATGATAACCTGCAACGAGAATCTCAAAATTCTGACCGAGCAAGTACGCAATTCCGGAGATATACGGACAGCAAAAGCATCACTATTGCCATACGTGACTCCCTGTGGTACGTTCTCGCGTCGAAACAGCAAATGTTTCGTAGCTTCTTCACATCTGGTGGTGGTAGATATCGACCATCTCGACTCCTATCAGGAGGCAGTGGAAATGCGCAGCACATTGTTTAATGACCACCTTCTGCGTCCTGTACTCACGTTTATCAGTCCCAGCGGACAGGGTGTGAAAGCATTCGTACCCTACGATCATTTACCCATGGCTAACGACACAAACAGTATCATCGAAAATATGAAGCTGGCAATGATGTTCCTGGCAATGATGTTCACCGTGCTGCTTTATGGTACAGGGGCACCCGTTCCCTTCGGAGAAAAACGCAAAGGGGTAGACTTTTCCGGCAAGGACATTGTAAGGTCTTGCTTTCTTAGTCATGATCCGGGAGCATTGTTTAGAAACAGCAAATAATTAGATATTAAAACTATAAATTAAAATTATGAACGAAATTGAATCGTTATGCCGCCTCTGTGAAGCGGTTGAAACTGCAGGAGCGGATATTGCCCCTACGTATGCTGAATATGTACAACTGGCGTTCGCCATCGCAACGGATTGCGGAGAAGCGGGACGCGAGTTTTTCCATCGGTTGTGCCGGGTGTCTGCCAAGTACGAACGGGAACATGCCGAACGGATATTCTCTAACGCACTTACTACCCGGCATGGAGACGTCCATCTGGGCACTGCATTCCATCTTGCTGAAAGGGCGGGTGTAACTCTCTGCAAAGAGGAAATGATGAACCACCGGAAAAATGCAAAAAATGCAGGAAATGCACCGTCCAAAAATCTCACACACACGCACGTGTATAATAAGGTGGACAATGAGGAAACGGACGAGTCCGAAGAGCTGCAGGACGGGAGTGACCCGAAACAGCCATTGCCTTCTTTCACCGAAGCGGACTGGCCGAAAATCCTGTTGCTCATCATGAGTTATGCCACCAGCCCTACACAACGCGATGTCATGCTGCTCGGAGCATTGACCGCCATAGGTGCCAGCATGGAGCGATATGTGAGATGTCCATACGCCGGCAAACTCCAGTCTCCTTGCCTGCAAAGTTTTATTGTAGCTCCTTCCGCCTCGGGTAAGGGAATTCTTTCGTTCATCCGTCTGCTTGTGGAGCCTATTCATGACGAGATCCGCCAACAAGTAGCGGAAGAGGTCAAGGCCTACAAAAAAGAGAAAGCGGCATACGATACCATGGGAAAGGAGCGCTGCAAAATGGAAGCTCCTCAAATGCCCAAGAATAAAATGTTCCTCATCTCGGGCAATAACACCGGAACGGGTATTCTGCAAAATATCATGGATGCCAACGGCACAGGACTTATCTGCGAAACCGAAGCGGATACCATTTCCGCTGCTATCGGTTCTGAATACGGACATTGGAGCGATACGCTCCGCAAAGCATTCGACCACGACCGCCTGTCGTACAACCGACGCACCGACCAGGAATACCGGGAAGTAAAGAAAAGCTATCTTTCCGTCCTGCTTTCCGGTACACCCGCGCAAGTAAAACCTCTTATTCCCTCGACAGAAAACGGACTTTTCTCGCGCCAGCTGTTTTATTATATGCACGGTATATGGACATGGATCAACCAGTTTGAAAGTGGCGAAAACGATCTGGAAGCCATCTTCACAAGCATAGGTCTGGAATGGAAAAAGCAACTGGACCTGATGAAAACACACGGACTTCATACGCTCCGGCTCACTGATGAACAAAAGCAAGAGTTCAATGCCCTCTTTGCCGATCTGTTTTTCCGTTCGGGACTTGCCAACGATAACGAAATGAGTAGTTCCATAGCCCGACTGGCTGTCAATACATGCCGTATCATGGCAGAAGTAGCTATGATACGTGCACTGGAATGTGACCAGCCTTATCAGTTCAAGGATTCTTCCGCCCCTCTGCTGACTCCTGACAAGGAGATTGCCGTCGATAATATCAAAGACGGCATTATCACCCGTTGGGATGTGACAATCACCGCTGAAGATTTCCATGCGGTGCTGGAGCTTGTAACTCCGCTCTATCGTCATGCCACACATATCTTGTCTTTTCTTCCTTCCACAGAGGTCAAACATAGAGCCAATGCCGACCGGGATGCACTTTTTGAAATGATGGGCAACCAGTTCACCCGCACACAGTTGTTGGAGCAGGCCGAAAAGATGAAAATCAAACCTAACACTGCTCTTAGCTGGCTGAACCGTCTGATAAAAAAAGGATTGCTTATCAATACAGACGATAAAGGCGTTTATACGCGCACGCATGTGTGCGTGTGTTAGGGAGCCCTCGGAAAAAGTGCATTTTTTGCATTTATATAATAACAGGACGTTTCATGAATCCTAAAGCGGTGCTTTACTTTTCCGCTCTTCTAAGGTTCTCCCAAGGCGTCTACAATCACTCTCACCTCCAACGGGGTGAACGAGCGGCGCTTTGATTCGTAACCTAAGTCGTACAGGCGTTGCAGAAGTCCGGGACATAAAGAGATCCATTTCTTCATCTTTCGATATGCAGCAATGTCAGTTAGTTCCGGAGAATAAAGTTGAGCCAGTTCCATGCGGCCGTAGGCGCGTATTTTGAATTCGTTCATGATGAATAAGTTTCTGATTTACAGTTACAAAAATAACAAAACATATTCATATATCCTACGTTTTTCCATTGAATAACCGACCATTACTGCGTATAATTGACAACAATCGCGCGCAACTGTAGACTATTGATTTCTGCGGGTTTCAGGGTTGTATCTTTGTATCGTCGAAAGGGAAAAGAATCTCCCGGACACAATGTTTAACCCTTTAATTTATTGTTTTATGATTCGTTACAAAATTTATCAAAACCAACAGCAAAAAGGCCTGAATGCAGGCAAGTGGTTCGCCCGTGCAGTAAGCGACGAGACGTTTGATTTGGCCAAGCTTGCCGAACACATGTCGAAACGT
>ERZ791635.1219-NODE-1219-length-10922-cov-2.0081_pt1 | contig 10922 bp, 9 predicted proteins | sample MGYA00510056_ERZ791635 | MGnify/ENA primary metagenome ERZ791635 (study PRJEB30046, sample SAMN00715187) | human gut metagenome | study: EMG produced TPA metagenomics assembly of the A metagenome-wide association study of gut microbiota in type 2...
ACAAAAAACCAACATGCTTCTACGTAGTGCATCCTTAGCAATTGCATACTGAGAGATAGGATTGCATGGTGTATCTTCAGATATCATACCTTCCCAATAGCCGACCTCATGCATGGATCCCATTACAGCCAGATGTTTCAGCCCTTGTTCAATTAATGCTACTAGGAATTTATAATGACCTGAAAGATCTCCAAGATGATTTACTGAATTGTGCACAAATCCATCTCTCCATGCCATATGTAGGCACACATCAGGACATCCGCACTCTTCGTATATGTTAGAGAGGTCATCAGACATGAAATTTAAAATTTTGTGCGTAGCACGCGCATCAACATCATTCAAACGAATATCTGATGCTATAACCTCATGACCAAAGTCTAAAAGGTCTTTGACAACATGGCGACCGATATAACCACCTGCGCCTGTAACTAAAATTCTCATAAGTCCATATATTTAAATGAAACGCTTCATAGGAGCGCCAATCATATTATTAAAAATCAACTTTGTTTTCGAATAAATATATACCATTATCAAAGGTAGCATGCTACCACTTATCACATATCCCCAAAACCAGCTTATATCAGTATAACGGATAACTGGAAAATCTGCGATATGGGTAAATTGATAACCATAAACTATACATTGAACATAATTTATTAGCTTAAATGAAAGAAAATGCAAAAGCATAATACTAAAACTGTGATCCCCGCATAGCATTATAGGTTTACTAAAAACACTGTCTACCAATGATTTAGAAAAGCAATATACCATTATACTTCCTATAAAAGCTATAACTAAAATCACAACACTGCTTTCATTATTGATATTACCTGGTTGTAAATGAGCAAGCAAACCAATCTTCATAAATCCATAGAGTATTATTCCCAATAATACAGCTATGGTTAAAAAAATGCCTTTGGACAATTTGGGTAATTTATCCTCTATAATATTTTTAAAGATCCAACCTTCAAGAAAAATGCCCGAAGTAATAATATTCTGCCATATACAATATGGACTCTTTAGATGAAGTAGATGTAGGGCTATGGAAGCAATAAGTATAAGAGAAGCAAAAACAAATACTTTCGAATATACATTACCTAATCTTTGTTTCAGTAAGAAAAGATTGGATAGCTTGAAAGCAAACACGCCAATTAATGAGACCCAAAGCAAAGCCGGACAGAACCACATTGCTCCCAATAACGGATCTGTTGAAACCATTCTCACACATAAATCGAATAGCGCCTTAAATGATTCGGTTATTGATGTAATGGGGGGATTATAAATATTTAGCCATGCTAATGGCTTATGCAAGAGTAAGAATCCAATTCCAGCAAGCACAAAAGGTACAATAGTTCGTTAAAAATTAGCCCATCCTAAGCGGCTCTGGCAGTAAATAAAATGAGTTCTTTGAAAAGTTTGTCAAAGAATTGCGTGTTTGGTTCAATCCCAGACACGCAAATAAATCGTTCAAGCATGTAAGCATTGTGTATGACTGACTTGCATGATGATATGGAATATTTTATTCCCATCTTCTTACAGGCAGCCTTGGCGAGGTTTATAGCTGCAAGTGATGCATTAAAGTGGAATGCCAGTTTCCTGAAGTCTGTAGACTGACAGTTTGTTATTCCGGCATGTTGCTTGGCATCCCGAAAGCAGAATTCGAGTTGGAAACGTGTCCTGTAAAAGTCCAGTACATCCTGTGCGTTCTGTATTTCGTTTGTAGAGAAATACAGCTGCCATTTGTCCGTTCTTCCATCCATGGGATACCATACAGCCAGGCTCACAAAGCGTTTGAGTGCTTTGGAGTATGCTTTCAGTCCGTAAAGTTTACCCTTGTTTACTTTGTATTCGGTACATCTTGTAATGTCCAGATATTCAAAGTCAATCTTTCCGTCATACAATTTTGGACGTCCGCGTTTTCCTGTCCCATTTTCTAAGGTGGGATAAAACAACGCTGCATCATTTCTGAAACGGCTTATAACGTGGAATCCGTTCTCGCATAATGGTTTGATGAAAGTTGCCTTTGAAAAGAACGCATCACATACGACAGTGTCGGAAATCCGTTTCAGATGTTCCTGTATGCTGATAAGGTAAGAACTGTACCAGTCTACAAGATTCTTCCCGCGGCTTTCCAGCGTTGTGTTGTCAGGTGTCTGTACAGAGGCCAAAGTCATACATTCATGGTTGTCAACGTCTATAACTCCAATACCGGTTATTTCCAGTCCACGTTTGTATTCACCGGCACAACCGGACCAGAAATAGCCAATCCACGGCGTTTTGCTGCCTGATTTTGGAATGAAAGACGGATCAACGGCTATCGCCTTGCGACCACCTTTAAGGTGTTCCCTGATGATGGCTTCATTGAAGGAAAACCAGTCAAAGTCATCATTCTCAAAATTGTTACGGTATGTCTGTTCCGAGAAACATCCATATCGTCCCATTTGAAGGAAATTGATGCGGTCAGGTATAGCCATGAACAATTTCATTGCATCCATGAATACTTTCTGAAAAGATTTGCTTATATTTACAGTTGATTCGAGAGCGTTTCTGCACTCGGATTGGTATTGCATAAGGAGTGATTCTTTAGTCATAATTAAAAGTGGTGGAATACTTCTAATTTACTAATAATCAACGAGTTATGCAATACTTTTTCTGTTGATTTTCAGCTGTTTAGCATATCTTTTTCATCCCTTTTCTTACTCCTTGACGATTCATTCTTGACAGTATTTCAATGATCTCTTGAATATATTTTTGAACCGGATTATGCCGATTCTATGTTTAATTTTAATTTATCGGTAAAAATTTACCGAAGTATTGAAAGGTATATAGAGCGACTTTATTCTTTTTGAAATAAAAGTCTTAGCACACTCAACATTATTTTCCTTGAAAAAATATCCAGCTACGAAGAAAAAAACAGCTAAATGATATTGGTTTACGAAGCAGTCAAGATAATGCCTACTATCAGCACAATGACCAATAACAACACTGATGATAGCAATACCTTTCATCAAGGAAAAAACTTTGTTCTTTTGAATCATTATATTAATAGATAAAATAGTTTATTTCCCTAAAAAATATGCCAACTTCAAGAGTATTCTTCCTATTAATGTGTGAGAAGCAATTTGATATTTTCTGGCAGAAGAATGAATTGAAACCAGATTGTACCAATCTTCTATTGTTAGCGATTGCTGAGTAAATAAAAACTTTGTCATCTCTAGCTTGCAAGCTTTATGGTTGCTACTTACTCCATATTCCTCTTGAATTGCCACGAATTATTTGGCTCAGAATTTCGAAAAGCAGGCGCTGTCTTTATATCAAAAACACCATCATATATTGTAATTATAAGTATTTGGGCGAAAATTAAAATAATCAAATACACCCTTTGTTATGGCAATATTGTAGTTTCCAGCACTATGTGTTTTTTTTAACAGGATAGAGATGGCATAACATGTGTATATTTATCCATGGGTAGATATTCTCGTAAATGCCAAATATGTGGTATATTTGACTTTTGACAAATATCTAATGAAATATCTAATGGGCCACAATTGCAATGAACAATATCAGGTTTAAAGGTTTTAATTGCCAGTTTTAAATCGCGTTTAGCTTGAAAGGTTTTACTTATCTTGTTGTACATACCCTTTATGAATCGTAAATATCCTATTGAATTATATTTACCACAACTAAAAATACATGCAATAGGATAAAACGTCATTTCATAAGCTGAATAGAAAAGTACACAACCAAACTTTTTAAGTTCATCAACAAGCCAGCCTTTTTTAGCCGGTAAAAAGACTGCAACCTCATTATTTATACTAATTTGTTTTACGATATTCAGGAGAGCTATGGTAGCTCCTCCCTTATCAACTATCTGTGATATATATAGAATCTTCATTTTGATTGCATTCCAGTGAAAGCTGAACGAGTTTCATCTAAATATGAAGTACCCCATTTTCTATCAGGTTCCAAATAATTACCCTCTGCCCACTCATTCCATGCTTTGATAAACAAGAGATTGTGAGGTGTATGATGCTTTAATATCAAAGCAGAGGCTTTTCTACATAATTCACCCCAGAGAATAGGTGAACTACCTTTCAATGCTAAAGCCTTTACACCACTTCGAGGAGTATGGTCGAAATCAGGATTAATACAAGGTACATAAGTTGGATGCTGCTCAATTGACGAACAAGCAAAATCAATGTACTTTCTATAGGAAACAGGATAAACCTTATGAAGAACCTTCCTCACGAAATTTCTCCAACGAGATTGTAGCGCAGGAAACTTCATATCAAAATAGACGTCTCCTACTGAATCATATACGACAGAATCATATAGATGGTAGTTTTGATTTACGGCTTTTTCAAATTTAGCGAGAGCAAAAAAATGAAAGCCTTCTAAACCATTTTCCGATGCTAAACGATTCCATGTTGTAAAAAAGATATCTGTATCTGGTATATCATTAGGGGCAAAAACGCCAAAGATTAATTTCCCATCTACCTTCATATAGCGTTCATCCTTAAAAGCTGGTAGCATTTCATAAAAATGAGCTTCGTAGTCTTGTACACCAAGGTAGGTCTGCTCTATCAACAGAGTATTTGGCTTAGTAGGATCCCAAGTCTTCTTAAACCAAGAGTGGTTTGCCCAGCAAAGACAAAACGGGAAGTCGGGCTTTCCTGTTGTAACTACTTCATGAAATACTTCAGACAGTAATCGCTTCCCATTTCCAAACCAATAATGCCAGTAACAAAACCCTTCAATTCCAGATTCTTTCGCCATTTGGGCTTGTTTCTCACGAGTTTCAGGAACTCGTAAGTCATAAAATCCCAAGTCTCTAGGTAAGCGGGGTTGATAGTGCCCATGAAATAGTGGCTTAGCACGAGCTACATTCGTCCATTCAGTAAACCCTGGTTCCCACCATAAATCATTTTCCTTAGTTGGATAGAACTGAGGAAGATAAAAAGCAATTGGTCTAATGTTATTATTCATATTATAGTATAATTTACCGTTTACCAACAAGCCATTTAAGGCATTTATTATTGTACACTAGTAGCACAAGTACATATGCTGCTATATAGCTAAGCATTACAGCTATCATATAAAATATCCATCCTGTATACTGCTCGTTAGGATTAAAGCCGATATTCCTTATCAATGTTATAAATAACATTAGCAGCAAACCATTCCAAAGATAGCAGAGTAAAGAGCCCATGCCTAATGTTTTGATAAAAGCACATTTCTCAATAGTTCTTGAAATCAATATTACTATAGCTGTTCCACAAAATACATTCAAATAGTGAATTGGAAAATTCAATAACGATACATGAATTCCATTATCATTAAAAGGCATATGGTAGAAGCCTTTAATGTCTAATAATACTTGTACAGGAATAATTACTACGCCTATTAAAGCAACAGGCTTCATAATTGGTTCAATCTTCTCCAAATTGCCTTTTGCCAAGAATCCCATATAAAGGTAAGGAATCAATAGCATTGTATGCCTGTGCCATATATAGTTTGGAAAAATATCGATCTGGTTTAATGTCAAACCTGCGATATAGATAAGAGCAACAATAACAATTTGAAGATGTTTGTTCCTCTTAAGGATGAACCACAATGTGAGTTTTGAGCAAAATAACGCGATGATAAACCACTCTCCACCCAATAAAAACCAGTCAGACAGTTTGGACAACAATATTACTATCGAACTTATCTCCCCTCCATTGAGAAGTGACCAAATATAATTCCCGAGCACACTTAGCAGCATACCGGGTAACAAGATGGTCTTAATATTCTTCCAAATAAAAACGCTTATGGGTATTTTAAAAGAAGAGCAAAACCCTGTAATCAGAAAAAAGGATTGCATAAAAAAGCCTTCATATAACAATTGAGTTTTTCCTATTAAATGTGTTGCCTCTTCATCTACACCCAATATTCGGCCATATATTATCGAGTGACCATAGAATAGGCACATTATAAATACACCTTTTGCCACATCAATATACTCTATACGTTTCTTTGGCTCTTCCATAATTTATACCATTTTAGTATGTGCACAGTAACTACTGTTAACACGATATTTAATAATAATTACGATATAATAAACTGCATTGAACCATTAGCAGGTATGCAATTTGCATAATGGACTATCAGTGCCTGATAAAACAATAACATTAGTGAATGACGTCCACAGAAAGCCAATGATGTATTTATTAGCTTTATGGATTTGAAATCGCTACGTTCTAAAATTTGGCATATCATTATTACCGACATTGTTATCAAGGTAGCCGTTATAATATTAAAAGCACCTAATGGATAATCATATTCCCATATATTAACCGCAAACAGAGGCGCTAGAAGAATAAATGAAATAGAAACTAGCAAAATCAATTTATTCCTTACTAAAATATCCAAAAGATTATTCTTTCTTACAATCACTCCAAAAAGCATATAGGGTATCAAATATATCGCCCGAGAAATCTGGAAACTGTTTATATGCAGACTGCTATATACTTGATATATAGCCACACAAAATACAATAGATAAAGCTAGAGTAAGATGGTTGCTAAACGCTTTACTATAAGCATTGAACCATATCTTGTTTACGAACAACGCTATAATAAACCAATATCCTGCAGGAAAATTTTGCCCTAACAAGAACATTCTAAGAGAATGAAACTGATAATGAGCTAGGTCAACAACAATTCCAGGAATAATAGTGAAAAATGATGCAATAATAAGAGGGATAATTAAAGTTTTGAGTCCTTTCGTAAAACAGCTTTTAAATCCTTCATGCTTATAAAAGAAGCCAGAAACAAATGCAAATAGTGGCATATGAAATGACCAAAAGAAGCCACATAAGAAATAGTCCTCTACTTGGGGAACTGGTGAAATGTTTAGAAAGTGGCCATATAAAACTCCTAGAATAGCAAGCCCTCTAGCAATATCAATATAGAGTACTCGGCTATTAATCTGCGGCTTACTTTCTTGTACGCAAGACGTCTGGGGGGGGGTAATTTCCATTATTTAACATTATATTTTACTTTTGCCAAACTGTTATGAAATCTTCTGAAATTGAATTCCAACCCATGGTTGGACGCCAAATCGTATCAATATTAGATTTGAAACGCTCCAACAAAGATTTGTTGGATAACAATCGTTCAATGGCTGTAGCAAGAGCAGAAGAATCATTCGGCGGAACTACAAGCCCAGTAACATTATCAGTCACGGCTTCGGGTAAACCTCCTACATTTGTTACAATGAGAGGAGTATTGCACGAAAATGCAGTCTGAACAACTCCACTTTGAGTTGCATCTTTATAAGGAAGAACCACAAATAAGGTATTCTTGAGTATTGAAGCTATTTCAGAAATAGAGAGGAATTTGTTTTCCAAGACTATGTAATCCTCGTTTTCGTAAGGGGAATAATCAAAATACATATTACCCCTACCTGCGATTAATAATTTGACGTCTGGAAAAGACTCATGCACCTTTACCATTGCTTCGCACAAATATTCAATGCCTTTTGAGCTAGTAATCTGACCCAAAAAGCTAATGAAAGGTTTTTCTACGAATGTATTATTAGAGGCTATGAATCTTAAATGATCAAACTCACCTAAATGCGATAGATGGATTTGGGATTCCTGAATATGATATTTCTCACAAAAATCCAACAACAGCGCTCTACTTAATAAAACATATGAGCTTGCCATAGAGAATGCTTTTTTTCTATTAATCTCTTCTCTCTCATCTGTGACACTAGAATGCGAAAGAGGATCATGAACAGTCATAGTCTTTTTTATAGGGAGATAATAGAGTATCTTCTCAAGGCCAGATAGTTGCCATGTAAAATGGAAAACATTCGCTTTCAAACAAAACATGTGTAAAAACACCATCATCCATATAATGTATTGATAGATTTTTCTAGTCCCCTTCGGTATATTTATAAAATATATTTTTTCTAGGTCAATATAATGTTTGTACTCATCGAGTTCTTCAAAATGACTAGCTTTATATATACCAATTTTGCTTTTTAAGTTCTTTATATCTATTATTCCCTGTCTCCTTAAAAAGTGATTAATAGGCATATAATAATAGACATCAATACACTTATTTTGCAAATCTCTTATCAGAGGAAAATCACAATCAGAAAAGAATGTTTGGCTATAATAAATTACTCTCATGCTTAATAGATTTATAATAAATTATATCGTATTTTTACTGGTTTTAGAGCTCCTAATTATTTGTCTCTTTCTTTTGTATTCTTTCAAGGATAATATTTTTTATACGATAGGTAAAATCACGCATCCCTTGTGTGAAAACATAAAAAAGAACACATAATACTATTGAGATAAATGAAAATACCAATAGATGAAGCCCCCAATCAATATATGAATCTATTCTTGAAAAATCATACAGACCAAATAAATAATAAAAAAGTAATGAACTTAAGAATATAACAATTATACGTTTTGCAAACGGAATAAAATATTGTAAACTAGAAATCTCAAAGCCTTGTGTGAATAAGAAATATGGTTTCCATACTCCAACAAAAATAGTTTGCGCAATTATGATACTAAGAAGTACTCCTTCGATTCCAAGGTAATCGCCCAGTACTAAAGCCAATATAAGCAAGACGCCGCCTTCTGCTATTGGTGCCCAAACATCCCTAAATAGCCCTCTTCCACTCAAAAAGGAGTCTACTGTGCTTCTATTCATATGAATAGCCTGCTGAATAATAAGCATAGCAACTATAGTATTTGACAGCAAATATCTATCACCTAACCAAACCACGATAAAAGGTTGTACTAAAAAATATATTGCAAATAAACCTATCCATGAAATACATAATCTAGAATCAATCAGCTCCCAAAACACTTTGAGTATTCTATTCTTATCTTCACCTGCTAGGAGATTACCTACTGCTGCTCCCGTGCTTCCAAATACCATAGATATTATTGCACCAATTTTTCCAACTATCAGCAAATAATTACCATAGTAAGCTATGACCGTCAACGAAGTGAATTTATACATTAACAGAGGACAAACTTGCATGAATATCATCCCTGAAACATTATGCACAAAAACTTGGGCAGTTTTTTTCATGATATCAGGCATCTCTGTTAAAACTTCACGTCCGTTGATTCCATTTATAGTCAACCATGGATACTCTTTCTTTAAAATATGATTAAGCCATAGGCAACCGAATGTGCTACCGAAGAAATTCATCGCCAAATACCAAATAAAAGGGTATTCGGTATAAGGCATGATTAGTAGAACTACGATTTTAAATGCTATACTTGCGCCTTGAGTAACTCTGGAAACCTTATATCCTTTCTGATCCGCATAAAGAACAATTTGTTTGAAGTTAATGAAATAGCCCAGTAGTGAACCGTATAACATTACTATAAAAGTCGCATATGGGCACCATATTGGAACATCAGCTTCAGCAAAAATTGCAGGAAAAAACAATAGCATCACCATAGCTACTAGAATAATTACTATTGCAATTCTCTTATATATCCAACCTTGTAAAGCTACTATCCGGTTTATAGTTTTAGTGTCACCTTCTAGCAATGGTTTATATAGAAAGTACGCCACGGATGCGCCAACGCCCATCTCTGCTAAATTTAGCATACCTAGCAGATTAGCTGCGGTTGTATCTAATCCTAGTAATTCACTTCCAAGGTAATCAAAAAAAACTTTTCTTGACCAAAAACCTAATAAAAGTTGAATGAAGTAATAAAATAATGAAACTTGAGCATTTAAAATGCTTTTTTGAGTTCTACTCGCCATGTAAATGAATGTCTTACAAACCAACAAACAACAAATAATAGTTTAATGAACTATGTACTGAAAGTCGAAATGGTTTAAAATATTAATAGAGTCTTGTCTTTCTTAGCAACTTAGTAAGTGCGCTACATATTTTCTTTCAAAGCTTATATTTGCTTAGTAAATCTACTAGTTGATCCCTGAGCAAATTAAACATTCTTTCGGTAAACATCCTATAAATCACTGTACGACAAATAACCGCTTGAGAGTTCAGTCGTTACGAGTCGTTTGGCAATAAGATAAAAATGAAATTTAATTATTTTTATTCAAGTTTCGTTAGCGTCCAATTTTGACGTATACCTCAAGGAAAGCCGCCACAAGGCGGTTTCCTAATAAATAACGTCAAAAAGGATACTGATTTTTAAGATTTATTGTTAGTTCAATCCGATAGTCAAGGGCAATAAATGTTCATAATCCCTACGTCCTTTAACAATCTCGCTGAAAAATCTCTTGAAATAATCCAGCACAGACACACCCTGCATCTTGCAAGTTGAGATGATGGTATGATACACCGCCGAGACACGGGCCATCCTGTCACTTCCAAAGAATAACGAGTTCTTCCGTTCACCCGCCAAGGGACGAATAAATCGTTCGGCAATGGAATTGTCGATTGAATAAGAACCGTCATTCAAGTAAGCGAACAACTGGGTCCAAAAAGTATTCATATAACTTATCGCCTTCTCCATCAGATCCCCCCGGGGCGGATGAGCGTCACTGAGCAAGGCGTCAAGCTTGCCGCGTAACTTGATGATTATTTTCTTTAAATTATTCCGGCAAACCAGGATATGCTTCAGGGCATCCCGTCCCCTGGAACCGTTCTCGCAGCAATAGATCACCACTTTGGAGAGTCTGTTGACCAGACACCATATGTATTTCTTCTTATAGCATCCTTCACGCCTTACACGGCACCAGGTCTCATCACAGTTGACAATGGAGTCCTTCTCCAGACAAGTGTTCTTAAGATAACCAACCAGACCACAGAGATGAATGGAGCCTTTCTCCAGCCAATTGGTCAGACTCATGCGGCTCACACGCATCGATTCACCGGATAATCTGTACATCTCACGATAAAGAGGCGTATCCAGAACATATTTC
>ERZ791635.1222-NODE-1222-length-10904-cov-2.20029_pt1 | contig 10904 bp, 11 predicted proteins | sample MGYA00510056_ERZ791635 | MGnify/ENA primary metagenome ERZ791635 (study PRJEB30046, sample SAMN00715187) | human gut metagenome | study: EMG produced TPA metagenomics assembly of the A metagenome-wide association study of gut microbiota in type 2...
ATTTCTACAAAATAGAAAGTGGTTGGAATATTGAGAAAGTAGAAGAGTGCTTATAACTGCCCTTTTTTTATTTATTAGTTAAATCCAATTTTTATGTTTTTCTTCTATATAGTTTATGTAAATATCTAAACAATTTATGTAGCCAATTTCCTTTTTTCTGAAGTTTTACACCAAATATAGCTTCGCATAAATCACTCATATTTCTTTCTTCCATTCCCTTTTTATTGGCATAGAAATGAGTGTTATCTTCTTCACGATAGCTTACAAGAATTCCTGATTCAAATCTTAAGAAAAGCTCTTTTTCATATAGTGAAGCATATCCTTGATGTACATATTTCATCATTTTGCCATGTGGAATACGTATAACTTCTGAGTACCAATTCGCAAAGACTTTTGTTTGTCCGGGAAATAAAAAATCTAATCCAACTTCTTTATCTGCACCAAATTTTTTATTACCCTCAGCTATATTAGCTTTCAAATCAACAAGATATAATTTATTATCCTCAATAAGCCAAGAACCTATATACCCTCTCCAGCACGCCGTATGTGGAGCAATAAATCTTATATCATGCTTAATGAGATAAGAAGCTAATGGCTCTGTTGCAAGATAATATTCTTCACCATTATAAATTAATCGTTCTCTACATTGTGCTGTCATAATATATCTAATTATAAATGAAATTTCCACTAATTAGTATTTAACATAACTTTCTAAATACCATTAAGTTCAATGTTACATTTTAGGATTAATACTTTTCAAGTCGTCTAAATATCGCGCTATATTTATTTGAAATGGTTGAAGTTGGTATAGTTAAAAAAGAATTTTGACTTTCTTTATCTTTACTTTCTATTTCCTTATATTTTGCGAGCAAAGTCTGTATATAAGATTCCTCTAAATCAACATTTAAATTATGCTGAGCAAAATCACGTAACATTTCATAATTGTATTTCAATTCAAATATTTCAATAAAATTCTTTTCGCCATTTGTATATAAAACAAATTGTCTATCGATAATTGCTCCAGAAGCAGTTCGATAACCGCAAGCATAGTATATTCTGTCACCATGAAATTCTTCTTCCTCCAAATCTTTTATCATTTTTTGAATTTCAGGAACTGACTCACTATAATATATATAATCACAGATTTCGCGTTCTTCTTCTGTAATATATGACTCTTTGATTTTTTTAGCATATCCTTGAGGCTTTTCAAAATTCGATTCAAAGATGTTTGGAAATAACCATCCTGTAGTTTTAGTAAGAGGAACATAGCTATTTGCCAATATGGTTCTTCTTTGGCTTGCATACATATAAAGTTGGCGTTGAATTCTGTATATGTCAGATTTCCAACTGAAACTATCAATATGTTCCTTTACTACATTACGCTCAAAGAAACCATAAGAACCATCTACATTATTACTTATATAGTTCTTCATTTCTTTTGTAATAAAACTCTCACTTTCATTCTCATTACATGAAGAAAACAAAAGTAATCCAAACATAAATACTATATACTTAATCATAGTTCTTTCTTTATTCTATCTAACAATTTTTCTAAAACATCCCTATTATGCTTATTTTTCAAAGCTTCTGAATAAATTTCATTTGCAATAGCTAACTTATTAGGCTGGTAAGGTTCTATAAACATTTTAGGATTAGCTTTTGCTATAATTTCATTATATAAATACGATATATCAGGTTCTATATTAATTTTAGAATTTAAACCATTCGCTTTTGAGCGATATTTTGAAAAACGATATATTAGATATAACAAATAAACAAATAGTATAAAAAACAATGCCCAGAAACAAATTTTGACAACAAAGAAGTGCTCTGTATAATAAGTTTCTTTATCATTATTATAGTTTAGATGGTTAAATGTGACTTCATAAGTCAACAATGGATATGTATCATAATACACACGATAAAAACCATTATAAATCCAACTTATTCGATGCCCACATAACGGTTCGCCTTCTGGGTTAGGTGAGAGTTTTATATTTTCAAAATTTATATAATTATTATCTTCAAAGTTTCGATAATGATCTTCTGTCTGCAAGTAGTAATAGCGATTGTAAAGACTTAAAATTTTATTAATTGTTTTCTTGTTATTTTGATTATAGCAATCCTTATAATCTCTATCTTCTTTTACAAGGTACTCCAGTGCACTAGTACAACTCTCATCCAAAGAAGGTCTCCAATCTCTCAAATTATATGAAGACTGCAAGTACCCTACAGCTACTGGTTTAAAAATAAACATCTGAAACTTATCTTTCTCTTGATATTTCAGCAAGAAGGCCCTCCAAGGCATATTCTTTACTGCATTCAATTCATATAACTCCCTAAAACACCCCGGCCTTAAACATTTGAACATTGTTGATGTTAGTAGAGGGAATCTGTCATAAGGGAATAGCCTTTCAACGGAACTATAAAAAGTTGCATCCTTTTCATTCCTATTATCAATAAACCGAACAGCATCCATATCCATAGGAACATAAGACGTACTGCCATACTCTTCTGAATACATCAAACGAGATTCTCCTGCCCAATATTCATTTAATTTATCATAGAACTCCTTTTGTAAAGTATTCTTTTTCTTTTCCACATAATTCTCTGACATCTGTAAAACATGCAAGTGTAAGAAATGGTAAGCTATAGGAAAGAATATTAACACTAAAATACTAATAAAAATTTTCTTCATCTTTACAATTACATTTATTTACGAACTGATTTGGCTTTTACAACTTTACGATAAGAAACATTTTCGTTATCTTTAAATTGAATCATTCTATATTTATTTCCACCAACATAATAAGACCCGCCAGCACCATATGGTCCTTCATACGTAAATGTCACTTCAATATTATGATAGCAATTATTCATATAATCATTTCTTGGGCGAGTACTCTTTATAAACATCATCTTAAAATCTTCATACGAATATTCTACAAAATAGGCATCAGAACACGTTACGTTAAGTATTCTTTTCTCCCAACCAGCTTCATCAAAAAGAGGTTCCAATAATACTTCCATTACAGTTCCTTCAATACCACTAGAAGTATATCCTGCAATAGTTCTTAATAACTCTTCAAAAGCATCTGCAATGGCCTGCATTTTATCTGTCGTATCATAAAACAGTCTCACTTTATAATTATCCCATTTTGAAAGAACTTCATATTTGTTAGATTGTATTCCTTTATATATTGTATTCAATTTCTTCAGTTGGTTAAATACAATTATTGTGTTACTATGGTTATTAGGAAATTTTAAAAAAGATGCAGAAGCATCTAACAATAAATTATTTACCTTTTCCAATTCATTCAAACTTCTGTCATAATCATCTTGCGAGAACGAAGGAATAGTACATGTCAAACACACAAAAAATATAAGCAATTTCATTCTTTTCATTTTACAATTAAATTTATTCTACAATTAGAGTATTTAATTAAAGTACAGCCTTATAATATGTTTAGATTACATATACAATAATCATCTAATATTATTAAGCATAAAATTTTTCATTCTTCTCACAATATCCGAGAAAAGATAATATTAAATTATAAAGCGTGGAACCTAAACCAATGAAATTTATTACTGAGTTTTGACTATCAAATGAAAACAAAAGTATAAAAACTACAAATAAAATGCTTGATTTACAAATGTTTTAGCTTACTTTATCATGGGAACAATATCTTAAATCTTTTTAATCGCCTGCAAGTTTCTTCGGGATTGCTGGGAACATTTACGGGAAATATATTACCTTTGCACCCAGAAAACATAAAACCGACAAAGACATGAAGGCAAGCGTATATCTCAAAGAGGCAAAGGGGAACGGGAAACAAGGTGTTTCCTGCATCTGTTTCCGAGTGCGCGACAAGGAAATCGACATCAAGGTCGCCTCTGGGTTGCATGTGGTCGACAAGTATTGGGACAGCAATGCGCTAATGTATCGCAGGAACACCATTGTGGACAAGAATGAACAGAAGCGCATTCCTGAACAGATTGCCGCCATCATTGAACAGATAGAGACATACTTTGACCGTAACAAGGCAGACGGAGACTGGCTGAGACAGGTCATTGAGGATGTGCTCCATCCGAATCTCGCGTATGAGCGTAAGCATCCCAACCTGCTGACAAGACTTTCGGAGTATATCAGCCAGCATGAGGGAACAAGACAGACCAAGGGGCAGATAGAGAACCTGTACCGTAAGTTAACAAGGTATGTGGCCTACAACCGTGAGATTATGGGAAACAAGGAATTCAACCTTTTTGTCGAGACAATCTCTCAGGAAGACATGAACGACTTCCGTGACTATGTAGTCAATGAGCACCTGCTGTATCTTGAACATCCTGACTTCTACAAAGATTATATCCCTGCCCAATACAAGCCGAAAGAGAAGTCAAGCACAACCATCATAAACACGATGAATCTTTTTTGTGTGTTTCTTCACTGGTGCAAGAAGATGGGCTATACAAGCAATGAGGCATTCCTGCAGTATGGATGCAAAGTCCCTGTGTATGGAGATCCGTTCTACCTCTCCATTGAGGAACGCAATATCCTCTATGAGGCTGACCTGTCTTCTACTCCCCTGTTGGAGGTCATCCGTGACATCTTTGTCTTCCACTGCTATATCGGTTGTCGTGTCGGTGACTTGTACCGTCTGACACGGGAAAATATCAAAGACGGTTTCGTGGAATACATGCCGCAGAAGACAAAGAAATGCGAGGCAAAGACAGTAAGAGTACCCTTGCATGAGAAAGCGCTCAGAATACTTTCCAAATATGAGAACTCTGATACGGACAAACTGTTTCCGTTCAAACCCGTCTATACCTATAATAGTGGCATAAGGGAACTGCTGAAGCAATGCGGTATTGACAGGATGGTGACGGTGCTTGACACTCACGGCTACAAGACCGTGCAAAAGCCTTTGTATGAGGTGGCATCGAGCCATACGGCGCGAAAGACCTTTGTCGGCAACCTCTACAAGCAGGTTCCCGACCCTAATCTGATTGCGTCCATGTCCGGGCATGTGGAGGGGAGCCGTGCCTTTGCCCGCTACCGCAACATTGACGATGACATGAAGCGCAAACTCGTTGATATGATTAACTAAGCAAGCATACAGACTATGAAAGTGACCGCATTTATAAGGAAGACCGCATCGAAGAACAACGTCACCGACCTCGCAAGGGTGTATTTCCGCCTGCGTGACAAAGGAGGCGTAGATATCAAGGCGGCAAGCGAACTCTCCATCAGTCCCAACCACTGGAGTGCGGAGAAGCAGGGTTACAAATCCCGCGTTGCACTCGTCTCGGACGAGAAGCGCATGAAGTTTGACGAGGAGATACAGAACATCACACGCCTCATTGCAAAGGAATACCACCGGGGAGTGGACGGCAAGTGGCTGCAAGCCTTGATTGAGGAATACCACCACCCCGGTATCAACTCCCATGCAGGGAGCAAGAGCGACGAGTACCGCTTGGTGACACAGATACAGCACTATGTTGACGAGACCATACTGGCATCGGACAGCCGCAAGCACCACTTGGCCAATATAGACAAGATTGGCAGGTACGAGCGATTTCAGAGGGAAGTGATGCACCGCCGCGGATTCCAGCCCCACGGGGACACGATAACCGCAGATGACCTGCGCGACCTGAAGCGATGGATGCAGGAAGAACACACCTATGGCGAGCTGTTTCCTCTTTTCTACAATGACATCCCTGAGAGCAAGTATAAGTGGGAACGTTCCGAGAATAGCATCACTGGCTGCTTCTACAGAATCCGCACCGTCATCAAATGGTGCATCAAGAAGGGCATGACCAAGAACAACCCCTTTGACCAATACCAGATAGCCCAGCCAATGTACGGTGACCCGTTCTTCCTGAACCTGGAGGAGCGTGACAAGGTTTATTATGCCGACCTTAGCGGACTTGACCCGTGCTATGCCGTATATCGTGACGTGTTCATGTTCCAGTGTCTGATAGGATGCCGTGTGAGTGACCTTAACTCGCTGACCAAGGCAAACCTCGTGGATGGGTGTATAGAGTATATCCCCCAGAAAACCAAGCACGAGCACGCCAGCACGGTGCGTGTACCTCTCAACCAAAAAGCCAAGGACATACTTGCGCGTTACACCGACCTTGATGATGCCCTGCTGCCACGGTTCACGCAGACCATGTACAACAAGATGATCAAGCGCATCCTCCAACGCGTTGGCATAGACCGTATGGTTCGGACACTGAATCCCAAGACCAGGCAGGACGAGGCACGTCCGCTTTGGGAGGTTGCCACAAGCCATACCGCACGCAAGACCTTCATCGGCAACCTCTACAAGCAGGTGAAAGACCCCAATCTGATAGCATCTATGTCGGGACACTCCGAGGGAAGCCGCGCCTTTGCCCGCTACCGAAAGATAGATGATGAAATGAAGAAAGAGCTTGTAAACCTGCTCGACTGACATATGACGAAAGACAAAGAAAACAGGGAAAAGTTCATGGCCTTCAAGGCTGATATTCTCAAATGGAAGAACGAACACAGGGAAGAGTATAACGAGTTTGCCCGCATCATGACAAACTGTGACGAGACCTTCTATTATCAGATATTCAAGGCTGTCAGCGGTCAGATGCGACATATCGCAAGGGAATGGGAACTGACATGGGGCGATGATGGGGATGAGTCATTTGACTCCATTTTTATACTGGTCTCCAAAGAGAACCTTCCACAGAAGATTGACGAAATGTTTTCCGTGCCTGTTCCTGACACAGAGAGAAAACACAGATGGATGAACATAGTCAAACACATCATTGGCATGAAGCCGAAGATGAAAGTCCGGCTGTCCGCTCCTCTTTTGCTGAGCTGGCTGTTTTACGGAAAGAGTTTCGAAAGCATGGTGGCAATGTTGGAGAAACAGATGTCAAATCCTCACATAGAGCGTATAGACAGAATGAAATGCTCGCTTGCTTACAAAAGCATCATTGCCGTCAGCGTTAAGGGCGGTTATCGGACAAAGGAAGACTGGGAAAGCTATTTCGCTATGGAGAAAGCAGACAAAGACAATGAAACAGGGGAATGGGCATTACAAGACGTGATGCAAGACATGACAACTGAAATAGAAGAAGCGTCAGAAACTGAGGATGTGCAGCATACGATGCCCGGACGGAAGAAGTCAAAGGGGAACCCTCTTATAGACTATCTGCCAACTGACAGCGGCGAGGCTATTGTATCCTACATTCGCAGCTTCGTCATAAGCCACCAGTCTGCCATGCAGCAAGCCTTGCCATATTTTGTGCTAAGGGAAATGCCGCTCCGACTTCCATTACTCAATGGAGTGGAATATGCCATTGCCATGACCAAGCAATTCCCCGAAGTCTGCGAACTCCGCAGCGACCATTCTCTTAGGCAAGCGGTCGGGAAACTGGCAGGAACGGACACTCAGATGTTGATGAAGGATGGAAAGATTCAAGTATGCCGGTATATTGAAAGTGACGAATACCGGGAATTGCTTAGACAGCTGCGGGATGATTTGAGGGAATGGTTTCACAAGACATAAAGGCAAATTGATATTCAGACTTAGTTACTATACTTAAATTACTTTTTTGACATGAACTTGGTTGCTTTGCGTCAGCTCAAAGTAACCAAGTCTGCATTTTATTTTGCACAAATTCAAAGCAAAATCGCTATTTTATTGCAATTTCCCCTTGTCACAAATTATCATTTTTGTCATGACAAATAAGACAAAATGCTTTATTTCAATTACTTACATAATCGGCGTAATTTTGCACCGTCAAATCTTTCCCGAGGTTTGGCGGTGCCTCTTTTTTATGCGCCATCGGAAAGGAGGCATCAGGGAACAGAAGTGATGGCCATAAGTTATAATCAGAATCAGACATTGTAATATGGCAATCAATTTACAATCCTTGGTCGAGCAGGGCATGAGCGTCAAAATCGAAGTCACTGCTGCAGACCTAAAGATGTTCGGTGAGGGAATCGCCGAACGGGCTATAATGGCATACAGGCAAGAGATAGAGAGCAAGAAACCCCAGGAGGAGACCTACTACAACACACGTGAGGTGAGAGAGCTCCTGAATGTGTGCGACGGCACGCTCAACCTTTGGGCAAAGCGCGGCTATCTCGTACCCATCAAGGTCGGGAACAAGAACATGTATGCCATGAGTGATGTCCACCGCATCCAAACAGGCGGCAGAAGCGACAGTGTTACCAACTACTGCAAAAGGAAGGAGGCATGAGCATGGGTATCGCACAGGAAATATGCAACAAGGTCATGTCAGAGGTACAGAGCATCAAAGACACAGGTTTTCCTTTGGACGCCTTCCCCGAAAGGGTGCAGACCATCATCCTTGATATGGTAATGTACGAAAACTTCAAGGTGGAGTATCTCGCTCCTGCCATGCTCTCGGCAGTTTCTTCCGCTTTGGGAGGAACCTACTATGTAAGGGTAAAAGGCCAATGGATAACCAATGCCGCACTCTACATAATCATGGTGGGCAGACCGGGACTGGGCAAGACACCGCCTCTTGAAGCGGCATTCCGTCCCATACGCAGGAACGACAATGCGAAGATGGAGAAGTTCAAGGCTGACATGGCTGCTTATCAGAATGCTGCGAAGGAGAGTAAGGGCGACTGCGGCATGGAGAAGCCGGTACTGTCACGCACTCTTGTATCGGACTTCACACCAGAGGCTCTGCTCCATGCCCATCACAACTCCCCTCGCGGTGTCACAATCCTGGTGGATGAGATTATGGGCATGTTCAACTCCGCCAACCGCTACAACAACGGACAGCTGATAGAGCAGCTGCTGACGGCATGGAGCGGAAGCGCACTGGATGTGGTACGTGTGAACAACCCCATACCGCTCCATATCGAACACCCCTGCATCAATATGATAGGAACCACACAGACGAAGCGTATGGGAGAACTGATGAAGAAGGGATATGAGGAGAACGGACTGCTTGACCGTATTCTATTCACGCTTCCCAAGATACAGCAGCTGGCACTTTGGACGAAGGAAGAGGACAACTCTACACATCATCGTTCCGCTTCCGCCATGGAGGCATGGCAGAACATCATCAGCAAGGTTCTCGCCCTTGACTATGAGACAGGTGAGGACAGAACAGAATCTAAGTTCCATATTATAGATATAGAGGAAGAAGCGAGGGATGAGTTCATCGCAAATCACAATGCCACCATACAGCGGACAAACGCCATAGAGGATGACAATATGATAGAGTCCCGCCCGATGAAAGCCCCTGTCCATGTAGCACGCATCGCACTTGTCCTACAGGTGTTGCGCTATGCGTGTGGCGAAAGCCATCTCCAGTTTGTAACCAGACAGGCCATGCACGGGGCTATAAGGTTGATGGATTACTTCGAGGATTCCTACTACAGGATAAGGGAGTATGTCGCCAACGATGCCTGTGACGAGCCGTCAAGGGAACTGTTCTCGATGCTGAACGATTCGTTCACTACCGCGGAGGCTCTTGTCGCAGGGAAGCAGCTAAAGGTGACCGACCGCACGGTGATGAACTACCTCAAAGAACTTCTCAAAAACCGTCTTGTCCATAAAATCCGGCAAGGGGAATACCGGAAGACGGTCTTTGATGAATTTACAAAAGGCAGTGTTGAGGGGGAATCTAAGTCCAAACTGCAATGAATAAACCTCTGTTTCACATTTCAGTTTCTTCAGTTTTTCAGAAGAAGGATACAAAGATGTCTGTGCCATACATTCCCGGTTTCTGTAAAACTGAAAGAACTGAAAACTGAAATCGCCGTAATCTAATTTCAGAAACGAATATGGAACAATATAGATTTCATTTGGAGAAATACCATACCGGGTGTAAAAAGCAGTGCCCCAAATGTGGCTGCAAAGCCTGTTTTACACGCTATGTTGACAGTAAAAGGGAGATTACATTTCCCGATTATGTCGGCAGGTGTGACCACGAACAAAGTTGTGGCTATCACTTTACGCCAAGAGACTATTTTCAAGAAAATCCCGAAATTCTCAACACCATGATGAAAGAAAAACAAGACATGATACAAATATCTCTTGCACCTCGACAAGAACCACAACCGTCATTCATAGACTATGCCATTATGGAGCAGACTTTGTCACACTATGACATCAACCCTTTGTATACATTTCTTGCCAGATGTATGGGAAAGGAAGAGACCGACAGGCTGTGTCGCCTTTACCGGGTAGGAACGTCAAAGAAATGGGGTGGTTCAGCCGTATTCTGGCAGGTGGATTGCCAAGGCTCTGTCCGCACTGGGAAAGTCATGCTGTATAATGTCAAGACGGGCAAAAGGGTGAAAGAACCGCAGCCGCACGTATGTTGGGTACATACGGAAATGCGGTTAAAGGACTACCACCTCCGCCAATGTTTCTTTGGCGAGCATCTTCTTCCCTTATATCCAGACAAGCAGGTCTTCATTGTGGAGAGCGAGAAGACGGCAGTCATCGCTTCCCATTTCATGCCAGACGTGTTGTGGATAGCCACAGGAGGCAAGAACGGTTGTTTCAACGAGCGGGCCATCCATGTCTTGGCAGGCAGGGACGTGATGCTGATGCCCGACCTCGGTGCCACGCAGGAGTGGCAAGGCAAACTTCCCATGCTGAAAAGGGTCTGCCGTTCCGTATCCGTCAATGACATATTGGAGACAATGGCAACGGAAGAACAACGAAGCCAAGGTCTGGACATAGCCGACTTCCTTTTGATGGAGGACACTCCACGTATGATTTTGCAGAAGATGATAGACCGCAATCCTGCATTACAAACGCTCATTGATGAACTTGGTCTTGAGATCGTTGAAGAACCGTAATGCGGACAGCTTGCTGTCTTGAAGAAAGGGATTTTATAAAATGCCGTAGCTTATTAGGGCATTTTCGTCT
>ERZ791635.1226-NODE-1226-length-10870-cov-2.75543_pt1 | contig 10870 bp, 5 predicted proteins | sample MGYA00510056_ERZ791635 | MGnify/ENA primary metagenome ERZ791635 (study PRJEB30046, sample SAMN00715187) | human gut metagenome | study: EMG produced TPA metagenomics assembly of the A metagenome-wide association study of gut microbiota in type 2...
AGTCGTCGGTATCGACCGCAGCAGCGTTGCGCGAACGCTCCTTCTGCGCCTGCAGCTCCTTCTCGAAGGCCTCCAGATCCACCTCGATCCCCTGTTCGCGGGCGATCAGCTCCGTCAGGTCGATCGGGAATCCGTAGGTATCGTACAACAGGAAAGCGTCCTTGCCGGAAATGCGTTCGCCGCCGCTCTTGCGAACCTCGGCCATCACGCCGTCCAACAGGTTGATGCCCGTAGCGACATTACGCAGGAAGGAGCTTTCCTCCTCCTCGATCACCTTCTCGATCAGCGTCTGCTGGGCCTTGAGCTCGGGGAACTGCCCGCCCATCTGATCGACCAGACCGGCCACCAGACGGCAGATGAAGGGCTCGTTGAAGCCCAGGTAGGTATAGCCGTAGCGGACGGCGCGGCGCAGAATGCGGCGGATCACGTAGCCCGCCTTCACGTTCGAAGGAAGCTGTCCGTCGGCGATCGAGAACGAAATGGCACGCAGGTGGTCGGCGACCACGCGCATAGCCACGTCGCACTTCTCATCCGCACCGTACGTTTTGCCAGACATGGCGGCGATGCGCTGGATCGTAGGTTGGAACACGTCGGTATCGTAATTCGACTTTTTCCCTTGCAGAATCATGCAGAGGCGTTCGAAACCCATGCCCGTATCGATACAGTTGGCCGCCAGGGGTTCGAGCGAACCGTTCGCCTTGCGGTTGAACTGCATGAAGACCAGGTTCCAGATCTCGATCACCAGCGGGCTGCCCTGATTGACCATCTCGCGGCCCGGCACGGCGGCGATCTCCGACTCGTCGCGCAGGTCGTAGTGGATCTCGCTGCAAGGTCCGCAAGGGCCTACGTCGCCCATCTCCCAGAAGTTGTCGTGCTTGTTGCCGCGGATGATGTGATCCGCAGGCAGGTATTGCAGCCAGATGTCGTAGGCCTCCTGGTCGAACGGCACCCCGTCTTCGGGACTTCCCTCGAACACGGTAGCGTACATGCGGCTCTTGTCCAGTCCGTACACCCCGGTCAGCAGCTCCCAGGCCCAGCCGATCGCCTCCTTCTTGAAATAGTCGCCGAACGACCAGTTGCCCAGCATCTCGAACATCGTGTGATGGGAGGTGTCATGGCCGACCTCCTCCAGGTCGTTGTGCTTGCCCGACACGCGCAGGCACTTCTGCGTATCGGCGGCCCGGGGATAGGGACGGGGAATATTCCCGAGGAAAATGTCCTTGAACTGGTTCATACCCGCGTTGGTGAACATCAACGTCGGGTCGTTTTTCACCACCATCGGTGCCGACGGTACGATCACATGGTCCTTCCCTGCGAAGAAATCGAGGAAAGCCTGACGAATTTTGTTGGATTCCATATACTGTGTTTTCAATTCTTTGCGTTGTTCATAAGACACACTCCGCAGATTCCGGCTGCCTGTGCTCAGGCTGTCATCCGCTCGAATCCGCGAAACTTAAAGAAGTTACAAGATTGCAAAATTACATATTTTACCTTAATTTTGCATCACTTCCAAGGAGTTTTTCAGATCATGGCACGAAAAAAGCAGACGTTCGATCCCCACGCCCTGACCCGTGAGGTGGTTTCGGCCACTCATGAGGTGGTCACGGTCCCGTTCCGCCTGCGCACCTACCGTGTCATTCGCAAAATCCTCATCATCTTCATCGCAGTATCGATCGTCAATGTCGTCTTCGCAAATGTCTTCTACACGCCGAAAATGTACCGCATCCTGCGCGAAAATTCGGAGCTGGTCTTCAAATACCGGCTCCTTCAGGACAAGATCCGCGCGGAGCAGCGTAAACTGGACGAAATACACCACCGCGACAACTTCGTTTACCGGGCTTTGTTCTCGGCCGACACCCTGAATATCGGAGGGATCTACACCCCCTATCCGGCGTCCAAATACGCGGCTCTGGCGGGCGACGAATACGCCCCGCTGATGATCGGCACGTGGCAGCAGCTCGACGCTTTCGGCCGCCAGCTCTACCGTACCTCCGTTTCGTTCGACGAGTTGCAAATCCTGGCCAAGAACAAGGAGAACATGTCCACGGCAATCCCGGCCATCTGGCCCATCGACCGTCAGGCCCTGCGCAGGGGGATCGAGCCGTTCGGCTACCGCAACCACCCGATCTACCACCGACGCATCCTGCACAAAGGCATCGACCTGGCGGCCAACATCGGCAACAACGTCTATGCCACGGGCGACGCGACGGTACAGTCCACCGACCTGGGACAGCCCCGCAGAGGATACGGCAAGCAGATCCTCCTGAACCACCAGTACGGCTACCAGACCCGCTACGCACACCTGAGCCAGATCTTCGTCAAACCCGGCGAGAAGGTCGTGCGCGGACAACTGATCGGCAAGGTCGGCAACACGGGCGGCGTGACCGGCCCCCACCTGCATTACGAGGTGATTCACATGGGACAGGTCGTCAATCCGATCAACTATTTCAACCGCAATATGACCAACGAGGAGTACGAGCGCCTGATGGAACAGATGCAGGAGCTCAACCTCGACACCTTCGACGAATAACATGGCAAGAACCCGCAGACCGATCAAATACGCCACACCGCGCACGCCCAAACAGAAGGCGATCCGCATCACGTTTCACGTGCTGGTGTGGTTCGGCGCAGCCATCCTCTACTACGTCGGGTTTTCGCTCTTCTTCGACACGCCCGTCGAATACGAGCTCAAGCACTCCACCGATCAGTTGAGGGACGAATACACCCGGCTCGAAGCCCGCTACGACTCGCTGCGCACAGTGATGGAAAATGTTTCCGAGCGCGACCGCAACGTCTTCAACATCCTCTTCGAATCCGATCCTTACGATTTCGACACCGAATACGAAACCAAGCGGCTCGCAACGTACGAAAGCCTGCTGGACAAATCCGACCGTCAGATCATCCTGGAACTCAAAGAGAAGGTCAGACAATCCGAAGCGACGCTGACCAAGCTCAACGAATCGTACCTCGAACTGCAACGTCTGCTGGATACGGTCGGCGACGGCCGCAACCGGATTCCGGCCATACAGCCCGTTATCAACCAGCAGCTCACGCTGCTCACCGCCTCCTACGGCATGCGCATCCACCCCTTCTACCGCACCCTGCAATCCCATCAGGGCGTCGATTACACGGTGCCCGAAGGTTCGCGCGTCTTCGCCACGGCGGACGGCCGCGTGAAGGAGATCGCCACGCGCTCTACGGCGGGCCGCACCATCGTCATCGATCACGGCAACGGTTACGAAACCTCGTACAGTCACCTGCTGGCGGTCAATGTCCGCCGCGGGCAGGAGGTCCGTCGCGGCGACATCATCGGACTTTCGGGCAACACGGGACTTTCGATCGCACCCCACCTGCATTACGAGGTGCGGCACAACGGCATGCGCGTCGATCCGATCCACTACTTCTTCATGGAACTCTCACCCGTCGAGTACCAGCGGATCATCCGCATCGCCCAGTCGGGCATGCAGTCCTTCGACTAATTTTTCGAATCGCGAATGAAAAAAGAAACGGCTATCTATCCCAGCCACCGCAAATTGCTGGGCACAACGCTCGCCGCAGCGATCATGACGACCCTCTCCTGCCTGCTCGTCATCGTACAGCCGCATGGAAAGGTCGGGCTGGTCATCGGTATCGTGGGAGCGGTCTTCTTCGGAGGATGTATCTGCATCTTGTTCATCGTGCTGCTGAAAAATTTCTTCCGAAACAGGCCGACTCTGTTGCTGACTCCGGACAGTCTGCGGATTTACGTACCGGCAAAAGGGATATACATCACGATCGAGTGGCAGCGCATTGCGGATTTCAGCGTATTCCGAACCTACGGGCAGAAATTCATCCGGATCGAACTCCACGATCCCGACCGGGCGATCGACGAGGAAAAAAACCGGATTGCCAAAGGGCTTATGCGCTGGCAAATGAAATACTTTGGATCCCCCTACGCAATCACGGCTTCAACAGTCGATATCGGCACGGCGGAACTCGAAAAAATCCTGCGGGAGTATTTACAGGCATCCCGCGAAAAATCCGCTGCGAACTGACCGACCCTCCCGCAAAAGCGGTTCTCCGAGCCGATCCCGCATATCGTCGGAAATACGCTCGCACCGTCCGTCAATGAATCGGATCAAGATATGAGACGCTCTATGGCCGGTATTTACAGGCTGCAGACTGATTTTCCGAACGTGATTATACACTTTCATATACACCTCTTCGGGAGCGCAGTAGCCCAAGCTCCCTCCGAAGAGGGGATTCTGGAGCAGAATTATGAACGCGGCCACCAGCCGCGAAAAGCGATCGTCGGACAAGGGGCAGATTGAAAATGTAATTGCCCTTCCGAAAAGACGACACGGAGAAAATCGCTGCGGCACGCTCGCGTCAGCGTTTGCAGATCTCGCGGAAATCGCAATAGCGGCAGGTGTGCTCGGCATCCTCGCACTGACGGAACGGAATCGCCGGATCGAACATCTCGGCAAGGGTTTCGCGCAACAGCCGTTCGAAAGGCTCGCGGTATTCGGAATAGCGTACGCCCGTGCGCCCCAACTCCCGATCGACGAGCCGGGACGAATAGTCGTCCCGGTGCATGGCCCGCACGTAATAGAGCGTCGGCTCGGCATCCACCCCCCGCGAATGGAAAAGCATCATCGAATAGAGCAACGTCTGTAAAATATTGGATTGACGCTGTTTGGCCTCTCCACGAAAGAGCGCTTCGACCCCCTGGAAATCGAGGTGCGGTTCGCCGGTCTTATAGTCCACGACCCGCAGCGTACCGTCCGGCAGGCGGTCGATCCGGTCGGCCAGGCCCCCGAAGACCACACGCAGGGATTTTCCGGCGCTTTCGAACGCAAACTCCTGCCCGATCCGCTCCTCGAGTCCTTCGACCGTAAAATCGTCATGCGCGGCGTCGTAAGGCAATACGCCGCCCCGAATATAGCGGATTACAATATCTTTGACCAACAACAGATTACCGCTATAATCCTCAACCGTCGCTTCAACATCCTGCAAATAGTTTTCATTGATGGCCGCAACTACCGCCTTCTCCACTTCGGACGAACGGGTCAGCGCACGCAACGCCTCTCCGTAGCCGGTCTTCCCGACAAAGGGAGCATAGAGCCGCTGCAAAGCCGCATGGAGAATCGTACCGAACATCGGTGCATCGACCTCCTCCGAAATCTCGTCGTCTGGCTCCAACCGGGCCACGGAGTGAAAATAGAAGCGCAGGGGACAAGCCACATACCGAAAAAAAGCCGTAGGCGACAGCCGCACGGGATCGTCCGGCGCGAGGAAGCGGGCCAACTTTTCGGCGGTTTCCCCTTGCTTGGGGACCTCGATCGGCAGGGGTTCCATCCGATTGAGACATCGATACCGACCTCCCGGCGGAGGATCTCGAAGGGAGTTTCGTACTCCAGTTGATAGATGTAACGGCTCTGTTCGCCGGTGGTCTTGTCATCGGCATGAGCGCAATAGAGCATCCGCACGTTCTCGGCCCGTTGCAGCAAACGATAAAAATAGTAGGCGTAAACCCCCTCGTGATGCTCCGGCGTAGGCAAGGCATAGGCCGCCCGCAGGTTGTAGGGAATGAACGAAGTACCGGTCACGACGCTGCCGGGAAAGTTGTCGTCGTTCATCGAGAGCAAAATGACGTTGCGGAAATCGAGGTTGCGGGTTTCGAGGATACCCATGACCTGAATTCCCTCCAAAGGCTCTCCCTCGTAGGGAATACGCAGGGTTTGCAGGTGTCGGCGAAGAAGTGAAGCATAGATCGATATAGACAATTCTATTTCACAATTATCCAGTGAATTGCGAAGTTTTATCACCTCTTCGGAAATGACGTTCAGGAACTCTACGCGGCGGCGTGCCTCCGTATCTTCGTAAGGCATCCGGGCGATCTGCGCGATCACCGCCAGCAGGTAGTCCGAAAATCCGCGCCACCCCTCGACGCTCCGGAACAGCGTAGCAAGCAACGGCGTGCAGGCCAGCCACTCCGCCGCGACCGTGATACGCCGGTTTCGGACGATCTCCTCCTGCATACGGACGATCCGGGAGGGGTCGCTTTCGAGGATATAAGGGTGCGACAGAAGTCCCAGCACGTCGGCGTGGTAAAAAAGCGGTTTGCCCTCCTTCTGCCGGGCATGGTTTTGCAGTTCGATCAATCGTTCAACAAACGAATAGGAAAGGCTCTGTTTCAGCGGATAGCCCATCGTCACATTCACCTTTCCGATCTCCGCAGGCAGAGCGTGCAGCAAGGGCAGCAACAGGTTTTCGTCCGTGAGCACGACGGCAGTCTCCTTCCCCAGCGGCCCCTGTTCGGCAGCCAGATCCCGCAGGATCGAAGTCACGTACTTGCATTGCACGGCGTTCGATACCGTAGAAATCGCTTCGATTCGCTTCGGCGACCGGAAATGATCGTGCGGAAGTTCGCGCCGGGCGGGAAACAGGATCCGGTTCTCACGCAGGAACATACCGGCCTCCTGGTCGGCATTGTCCGTATAATAAGTATCGTAATCCCAGTAGAAATCGGTTTCGGCAGCCGTGGAGAGAAACTTGAAAAGCCGTTTCTCGCACTCCGAGAGCGCGTTGAAGCCCGCCACGACGAACCGCCGGGACTCCGGGAATGCGAAACCGCCGGCCTTGATCCGCTCGGCGGCCGCCCGGTGTACCATCCCCGTATAGGCCATCCCCAGCGACCGGAGCCGCTCGCGGAAAGTCCGATAGACCGGGCCCAGCGTCTGCCAAACGGCCAGGAAGCGGCGTTTCTCCTCGGAAAGGGAGGTTTCGTCCGTGAAATTGGCCCAGAAAGCGATGATTTTCAACTGGACGGGGCTCAAATACGAAACGTCGGCCTCCAACTCCTTGATGTCGGCCAGGTTGCGGAAAAGCATATCGGCGTCGATCAGGTACTTGTCGATCGTATCGAAATCCGTGAGGAGCATCTCCCCCCAGAAATAGAACTTGTCGAAGGATTCGGGATGAAATTCCGAATAGACTTTATACAGTTCGGTCACCAGACGCACCCGGTCGCCGATGCGGAGACCCGAAATCTCGCTCATCAACTCGTCGATAGTCGTCCAGCGGGGCTGCCACAAAGGACGTTCGGCGATGCCGGACAAGGCGTCGATAAAGAAAAGCCGCGCACGTCGGGAAGGAAACAGAACAGAAAGGGACGAAATATCGTCCCCGTATCTGTCGTATAAATCGGCAGCGACCTCCTGCAGGAATCCCGGCATGGCGAGTGCGCTATTTGAAGGTGATCTCGCCCCCGATCAAGGAGTTCGAAGTGTGCAGCAACTCGGGCTCTCCGATGCAGGTGATCCGGCCCTTCGTACCGACCGACGCCTCGAGGCGCTCCGGAGCGGTGATGGTCACGTCGGCCTTGGAGGTGGAATTGACACGCACGGACATCACTTCGACAGCGGCAGCGTCCACCTGGGCCGTGGAAACATTCAGATCCCAGTAACGGACCTTGCCCGTCAGGACCACGACGCTCTTGCCCGTCACATCCATCTGAAGATCCTTCACATCAAGCGCCGCGCTGACGACCGCCCCGTTGGAAAACCAGCACCGGGCCTGCGGAAAGTCGATCGGTTCCCCGAACGTGGCATTCGCCCCCGAAATACGGATCTCCTCCAGGTTGTTGTAATAAACCGTCACCTCGGTTTCGGAACGTTCGCGGGCGCCGATGCGCTCGGAAATCACGAGCATCTTATTCTTGTTCACCTCCGCCGTGAAGCGGCTGTCGTAAACGCCTTTGGTGTTGAAAATGATCTTGGGAGCCTGATCCATAGGCACCCGCTCGAACCGGATCCGGAACAACCCCTCGACGATCACACCATTGAAGGAAGGAAGCCACTCCATTTTCTCGCCGCTCGCCGCTGCGATTTCGGGAGCCAACTCCCCCCGATCGATCAGATCATTCTGGGCCGAAGCCGTAAATCCCAGCGTCAGGAGCGCCAGGCTCAGTATCCATCTTTTCATAGTTTTTTCTGTTTTTTGCTTTTTCGTAACGCCAAGATACGATATTTTTTTGAATTTCTCCGTCCGTTTCCCATTTTATCGCTACCTTTACCAAAAGAACGTCGGTTTAGCCGGCAGGCATCCGGCTCCGGCAGCCTTCATCCGCCACCGGCATCGATGCGGCCGGAAAAAATGCCCGGGCAGCAGCAAACCTGCCGCAAAGCGGGATTCCACCGGCCGCTTCCATCCGACATTTTGAAGCGATAACCAAGTGAGAGCGAGAATACTGAACGCCAGCGCCGGGTCGGGCAAGACCTACCAGCTGGCATACAAATACGTGCGGGACGTGGTCGAGCAACCCACGCTGTACCGTCACATCCTGGCCGTCACGTTCACCAACAAGGCCACCGAGGAGATGAAATCCCGCATCCTGTCGGAGATACATACGCTGGCCTCGGGCGGCAAAAGCGGCTACCTGGCCAGCCTGTGCACGGAGCTGTCGCTCGACGAACGGACCGTCCGCACCCGAGCTCGGGAAGCCCGGACCCGCATCTTGCACGACTATTCGCGGTTCACGATCCTCACCATCGATACCTTTTTCCAGCGCATTCTGCGGGCTTTCATCCAGGAGTTGGGACTCGATCTGAACTACAACGTAGAAATCGAAACCGCCTCGGTACTCTCCAAGAGCGCGGATGCGCTGGTCGAACAGATCCGCATCGACGAAGAACTGCAACGGTGGCTCACGGCCTTCGTGCAGGAGCGCATCGAAGACGGCAAACGCTGGGATGTACGCGAAGGCATCCTCGCCCTGGGCAACGAAATATTCAAGGAGAGCAACCGCGAAACCCTCTCGGCGGAGCGTTCCAAGGCCGAACTGGACCGGATCGTCGGCAAGGCGACGGGGAGGGCCAAGGCCGGGAAAAAGGAGTTTCAGGAATTGGGCGTTCGGGCCATGAACCTCATGAATACCGCTGGCGTCACGACGGCCGACTTCACCGGCAAGAGCCGCAGCTTCGCGGGCTACTTCGCGGCCGCAGCCGCCGGAGAGATCAAAGCACCCACAGCTACCGTGCGCAAGATGAGCGCGACGACGGAAGGCTGGTGCGCCAAGGACTCGCCGGCCCTGCCGCTGGTCGCGGAGCTTCAGCCGCTGCTGGCCGAACTGTGCGCCCGTTACGACCGCAGCATCCGCTTCTGGAACACCACCGACCTGCTGCGCGAGAACTACCGCAGCTTCGCCCTGCTGCAGGACCTTTACGGCAAAGTACGGCAGATGTGCAGCGACGAGAACGTGATGATGCTCTCCGAGACCAAAAACATCCTCTCGGAGTTCATCCGCCACAACGACGCCCCGTTCATCTACGAAAAAGTCGGCAACCGCTACGACCGGTTCATGATCGACGAATTTCAGGACACCTCGACCCGGGAGTGGGAAAACTTCCTGCCCCTGCTGGGCAACGCCATGGCACAGTCGGAACAGACCTCGGTGCTGATCGTGGGCGACATCAAACAGTCGATCTACCGCTGGCGGGGCGGCGACTGGGAGATCCTGCACCGCCGGGCGGCACGGGAGCTGGGAGAAGCGAGCACCGAAACGATACACCTGAAGGAGAATTTCCGGAGCTTGCCGCTGGTGGTGGAGTTCAACAACCGGATGATCGGCAAGGTGGTCGAAAGCGACAACACGGCACTGAACCAACTGCTCGCCCAGGCTCCGCCGCACGCCCTGGGGGGAAAGGCCCGGGAAGAGCTGCGCGACACCCTGCAGGAGGCCTATTGCGAACACGCGCAGAGCGCCCGCAAGAAAGGGCTGCATCCCGGCTACGTCAATATCACCCATTACGCTGGCGAGCCGCCCCTCATCGAACGCATCAAAGCTCTCGTGAACAAGGGGTTCCGCCCAAAAGATATGATGATTCTGGTGCGCAGCGGCACGGACGGCACCAAAGTCGCCTCGGCACTGCTCGACTTCAAGCGCCGGAACACGGATCCCCGCTACCGGTTCGACGTGATGACGCAGGAGGCGCTCATCGTCGGCACGGCACCGATCAGTTCGTTCGTCATCGCCTGTCTGAAGCTGGCCATGAATCCTGCGGATTCGCTGAGCCGGGCCATTTACAACCATTTTTCAGCCAAACCCTCCTTCGATGCGGAACTCACGGAAGAGGAGGTCGTCTTTCTCAAATCGCTGCGGCTGTTCCCGCCCGAAGAGGCGTTCGAACGGATCGTCATGCGGTACGACCTTCAGGAGCGACGGGAGGAGATCGCCTACCTGCAAGCCGTGCACGAACAGATCATCAACTTCTGCGCGGGCCGCGTAGCCGACATTCCCCTCTTCCTCAAATGGTGGGACGAACAGGGAAGCGGCCGCTCGCTGAGCGTCGAACAGGGCGAAACGACCATCGAAATCACCACGATACACAAGGCCAAGGGATTGGAAAAAAAGGTAGTGCTGATCCCCTACTGCAACTGGACGCTCAATCCCAAATCGAGCGGACTCTCGGCGAACATCGTCTGGGCCGAAGGCACGGACGGGGAGCTGGAGGAAATCGGCCGATTCCCGGTGCGGTATAAAACCAGCATGGGCGAATCGCTCTTCTCGGCCGACTATTACCGGGAAATGATCTACGCGCACGTGGACAACATCAACCTGCTGTACGTAGCCCTGACACGGGCCGTGGAGTCGCTGCACATCTTCATCCCGCAGAAGGGAGCCAAGGGACCGAACGTCGGACAGTTGATCCTGCAAAACATCGCCCCGGAGGACGGCACGGTCCGGCTGGACGGGCTGGAGGGCAGCTGCTCCCGGGACGAAGCCGCCGAAACCTACGAATTCGGCGAATTCGCCGGACCGGAGCCGGATACGCACCGGAAAGCGAAAGCCGCGCACGTCCTGCTCGGGGACTACCCCACCTCGGAGCCA
>ERZ791635.1241-NODE-1241-length-10717-cov-2.11377_pt1 | contig 10717 bp, 14 predicted proteins | sample MGYA00510056_ERZ791635 | MGnify/ENA primary metagenome ERZ791635 (study PRJEB30046, sample SAMN00715187) | human gut metagenome | study: EMG produced TPA metagenomics assembly of the A metagenome-wide association study of gut microbiota in type 2...
TTTTAATCCTGTTCCCCATATTCATCGGTTCCAATTTTATCTGCCATAAGCACCTCTCCAATCCATTACTTCTTAGTTATGAAATGTGAACGCATGCGTTCGCTATTGTCCCAACTAAATTTTATCATCATTCCAACCTCTGTTCAACCAAAACTTTTTCCAAGATGAAAGAATAAAACAAAAAGACTCCACTCTTATGAATGAAGTCCCGTAATATATGTATACATCCCGTAGCATATTATCTACAGGATGCCAGCTGCCTATGCAGCCTTTTTGTCCAGAAGCTGTTTTATCCCACCTAAGTAATAACAGAACCGGTCAAATTGTTTCTGCCTGCTTACTTTCTCGTCATCAATTGAATCCTTGATCATCATACACACCTCTACTTCTTCTTTTATTTCTGTAAGTTCTGATAAATCCAGTCGTATAACATAACCATCCATTGCCATCTTCCTAAGGTACGCTGTTGGTTTCTTGATTCCGGAAAGCTTCATTTTCTTCTGAATAATCTCGTATTCACTATCTGTTACTCTAAATTTTAATTGCTTATATCTGTATTCCATAATGGTGTTCTCCTTCTTATCCACATCCCATCCGGATAGGATAAGATTGATATTATTCTATTAAGTTTATTTATATTATTTTTATTACCGGATGAATTTCATACTTCCGTACTGATGAAAATCAGCGGTTTGTAAATCTGTTTTTCATACTCCTTGGCTGTCAAAATGACAGTTCTAGACTTGTACTTATGACAGTAGTTCCACATCAGGCGGATAATGCTGAAATATCTGCTACATATATTTTCGCAGGCCTTCCCAGTCCCTGCTTCTTTCTCCTTATTAGACCTACCTTTTCCAGTTCCATAAGTAGCTTCGTTGCTTTTTGATGTGCACACCTAAGTGTCATCTGAATCGTTTCCAAAGTACAATAAACAAAAACATCCCCTTTCTTATCTCTCCAATCATTTCTTTCGGATAATGACCTGCGATCCAAAAGAATTCCATATAAAAGCATTGCATCCTCAGAAAGGCCCACATATTTTTCATCTGTTAAAATCACCTTCGGAATCCTAAAAAATGGCATTCTCTCTTCCCGATTCATTTCGTTTGTTGTCATTACATTTTCCTCGTTCATTTCTTCCTCCTTCTAAAAATAAGCATAAGAAAAGCACTTCAGATTTCTCTAAAGTGCCTGTAAACAATGTTTCTCTTCCTTCAATTACCTACGCAGTGCCCCTATTTGCCCACAAATGCCCCTCCTTTCCTCCGTCTTATGATTTAACATATCATAATAAAATCTGTAATAATTGAAAAAGGCCGAAACCACAAGGGTTTCAGCCTCTCTTATCACTTTAATAATAATATGCTTTTCCGATTTTTTGGTATAGCAAACACACCATTATTATACGAATGTATGTTAGGTATGTCAATATTTAAATTTTTAAGTTTTCAAAGTGATCAATCATCCATTCTGTCATACTTACATTTACTTCATAGATATCTTTATACTTGTCTTTATCAGCAAACCACGATGTTGCTATGAACTGATTTGCAAGTAAAACATATGGAATTGCTTCTTTCTCAGATTCAGTAAGTTTTGCAACCGCATCGTACCCATACATGATTTCTCTGAAAATCTCAATCCATTTTTTTAACTTGTCTGGATTATCTAATTCAAAGCTTTCTGATAAAATAGCGGAAGCTGCATAGCATGGATCATAAATTCTCACACTGCACTCACTCAAATCAAAATCAATAAATCCCCACTTATCATCGTTCGTAATAATATTGCTTGGATTAGGATCTCTATGAATAATCTGTTTTGGTAGTTCATCATATAATTCTCTAAAACGACGCTGGTAAGACTCTAAAAAACTCTTATCAATAACCACCTTTTCATTAAGTGCAGGAATTGCCCATTCACAAACATTTTTAAGAATATTCATATCATCCACTACAACATCTATCTTTGCTAATGCAAGACTCAGCTGACCGACTATCTCTCCAATAAATCTGGCCTTTTCTAAATATTCATCTAAATACACCGAGCCAACTTTTATATTTTCGCCTTGTTGTCTTTTGCTTAGAACATAATATAAACCTGCATCTTCTACGTAATATTTACCGTCCTTTGTAGGAATAGTCTGTGCCGCTAACAGACCGATTGATTCTAAAGCATGTGAAATATCAATAGTTTTCTTAATACTTCCAAGGTTTGCAGAGAATTTAATCACATAATCCTCTCCAACATATTTCGCACTATCACTTATTTCCCCAGTTTCTCCGTAAACAACATCTGCAATTTTTTCATTTTCCAATTCCCAATTTATTAAAATATCTCTAATTTTCTTCTGACTCATTATGATATGTTCCTCCTGTAAAATATTAATTCGATAAGGCTTCTTTGCCTTATACATTTTAAGGTAGACCTTCGGTGTATATCCGATTTCACGAACAAATGATTTATAGAATCCAGCGTAAGTTTCATACCCATAAGATAATGCCACATCTATTTTTTTATGCCCCAAGCTAATCTCATGAATTCCATGTAATAGCCTTCTTCTAGTAATGTACTGCATGACCGGCATACCGACAGCACTTTGAAACAAACGATAAAAGTGAAATAGCGAAAAACCTGCAAGGTCACTTAATTCTTCCACTGATATTTCAGCTTTTAAATTGTCTTCTATATAATCCAAAATTTGTTGTATCGCTTTTCTATCCACCGCCATCCCTCCTTTCTAATTTGTCGTAGCTACATACATATCATAAAATATTGGTCATAGAAAATATTTCCTACATTGCTGATTTAAATTCTTTTTAGTTTCAGATATAACTCTACCATCTGCATAGTTTCATCAATACTTCTGCTTTCATCTTTCAATAATATCTGAAAACCAGAGTGTAGGAACTTATCATAATTTTCCTGAGAATTCACTTTCTCTAAGCACGCTCGAAAATTAGCAATTGCTGCATCCGGATTCTATTCTTTTAACAATAACTGATAAAGAAACTGCTTTTCACTATCAGGTCTGTCAAAAAATCTTGATACTGAAATGGATGGATCCGCTAACATAATCAGCACATGGTCCTTATCAGTAATTTTTCCAAGAGTCTCTAAAGAGATATTCGTATCTACAAATATCTTTTTATCCGTCGTCTTTACAAGATCCTCCAATATTCGCAGTTCCAATATTTCACACTCTTTAGCTACATCTTCAATCCATTTTGCATATTCATCCGGGGTTCTTCTGATAAAGTCCGCCCAATCCTTTAGATTAGCTGTATATCCAAGATTCGGAAACTCATTCCAATCAAGACCACCCATTAAAGATTCGTGATAATTTTCCTCACAAGCAATGCCGTCATATTTTTCTGCCAGTCTTTTTACCATCGTGGATTTGCCCGCATATGCACTACCGTTAAAAAAATATACATTCTCTAAATCCATACCTATATTCCTTTCCATTTTATAATCCAAAATGTTTCTCTATAATTTTTAAAGTACCCTCTACAGTATCGTGATCCGTTCTTTCTAAAAACTTAAAACCACTTTCCAACATATTGCGTCTTTCCTGTTCATTATCCAAATTAAGTGCCTCAATAACATTATCTAACAATTCTTTTCCATCCGGAAAGGACAATATAAATTGATACACTTCATCCTTATCAGCGCGGTCAAAATAATGCTGTAGCTTCATTTCATCTGGTGCAAATAAAAGAAATACATGCTCATAATCACTAATTTCCTTTAAAATATCTAAAGGAATGATTCCGTCAACAATAATTTTCTGGTCTTTTGGAAAGCTTAGTAAATCGGCAATTGTAAACTCTGCTTCTTCTCTAAGTTCTGCCTGCATCCAATCTGCATACTGTCTTGGTGGTTGCGCAAAATGTGCCAGTCAGCACTTCTGTCAAGACTAATCGCAGGTTGTTCCTTCTCGCTAGCAACCGAAACATGTTCATCATAATGATCCCCTTGACGATATCTTATAAATCCATGCTTTTCTTCTAATAATCTTGCCATTGTAGTTTTTCCGCCATAAGCTCCACCACATAAAAAATAAACATTCTTCAAATGTTCTTTGATAATATTATTTGCTATCTTCATCTATATTTCCTCCTGCTTCGCATAAAAAAAATCACTTATTGCTAAGTGATCTCAAAAAATACATATGAAAATATATCTGCATCAGAAATGCAGATTACTCACATGCGCAGTAAGACCAATTGAGATACACTAGCAACAAAAATAAAACAAAGCACAACTTTGCCGTTCATTCAAACATTGCTACAAAAACTATCTCAATCTAATTACTAACACACGTAAGCCTCCTTCCGTTACCAACTATCTATACTATATACTATGCTTTACATGATTGCAAGTTATTCCCATTTATCTGTGAATGTACATTCTTGTCATTTCTGGTTCTTCATCACCCTGAACCATACATAAGAATTCCCATCCATAATGTTCATAAAAGCCAATATGGTCCGTCACCAAATATAAAGGCGTTACTCCTTTATTTCTCATATCATCAACAACTTTGTTTAGCAAATTCCCAGCTAGTCCCTTTTTTCGATGTTCTTCTTCAGCATATACGGCGCATACATTTGGAGTCAAATCCTTTCTATCATGAAAGTCATTTTCTATTACCCCAAGCCCTGCGACAATGGATTCATCATATAAGCATAGATACCAACCATACTCGGTTTTTCCCGATAAATACGCTTCCATACACTCAAGGTATGCCTCTTCCGGCACGCCCCACTTACTATGAAACCACTCAGCCGCAATAGCTACTAATTCCGGCCGTTCTCTTAATGTTATAATTCTATAATTGTTCTAATATCCTCCAATAAGATGAAAGGCAGGCTAAAATAGCCCACCTTATCTCTAATTCTTAATTAAATTCTGCATTATTATGTTTCAAAAAATCCGCTTGCTCTTCTCTTCACGACTTGCCAGACACTCTCTTTCCTTCGCGAACGATTCTTTGAATACTTTTCTCCGAAAGTGAAAACTGCATGGCAAGACTGGCAATAGAACTACCACCTTGATATTTCTGGCTAATCTCGTGATTTCGCTGTATCAGATATTGTCTTGTATCAGTATGACTTCCCCACTCCTTTTTAGATGTGCTGGGAATATATATTGCTTTTCCATTTACATATTGCTGAATAGTTTCTATTAATTCTTTTGGCAGAACCTCTTCTGCTCTAATATAGCTCATAGTATCCTCCTAAATATAATTTCTTAGGATTCATCTGAGCTTAACTATTCTTTTTATTTTAAGCTCAGACTACTGAGCCAAAACATATCTTTTTTTCATAAATAAAATGCCCCTTTCCTTTATTAAAAAGACTTCCCCAAGCAATTAACATCACCATTATTTAGTCCGCATTTTTTATAAAACTCTAGATTATCATTTATAGAAATAAGTTCTATTGTATGAATATCCTTTACTTTAAGTTGCTCTTCTAAGGCACTAAGCAGCTTACGCCCTACTCCTTTTCTCTTCCACTTTGGAGTAACAAAAATTTCTGAAACAAAGAACATATCATAGTCTGCATAAGGATCCACAAATCCCAAAAGACCACCTATAATTTCACCGTCTTCTACTGCCACTAAACCCAAGGCTTCAAATCCGCACAAAATGGACTGTACTCTTCTTACTGCCTTTTCCTGAACCCAAGCCTCATTCCAAGGCTCCTCTGAATATGCCTGCCCCATTACTCCGGCAATTTCCTCGATATCATTTTGATTAACTACTCTTATCTCCATTTATTTACCCTCATGGCCTCGTATTACATAAAAGCGATACAATTCTTCTTTTTCATCATCAATGTCTTTGTACATTTTCTTTTCTATTAATTTGAAACCAGATTTCTCTGCTACTTTCCATGATGGTGTATTCGCATCGAGAATAGTTGCTATTATTTCAGACTCACTATATTGTTTAAAGAAAAACTGAACATATGCATTTATCACCTCTGTCATATATCCTTTTTTCCTAAAAGGTGTTCCTATAAAATAACAAATACCAACCTTATCCACATCTTCATAATATGTAGAACCAACAGAGCCTATGACCTCTTCTGTTTCTTTTAGTATAACAGTGCAAGGTATATAATTTTCTCTTGGATTATCATTATTTGTTAATTTTAAAGCCTCTTCAATCCAATCATTGATCCACTCTGAACAATTAGCATCAAACCCAACTTGACTAAGACTCCCATCTTGAGACATACCAGAAAAGATAATCTCGTCTCCGCGCTGTATGGAACGAATAATCAATCTATTAGTTTCTAGCCACATTTAAATCACCTCTTCTGATTAAGTATAAGTTCCATCCTAATATATGAAAACCTCAATTTTAATTATAAATAAACTTGCTCCAGTATGTTTATATCATCTGAAACGCCTTCAGTGCCTCCACAATTGCCTCTTCCTTCTCCTTCGGGCACCGTGGCTGTCTAGCATCCTCCGACTTTGGCAAATTGAAATTCTCAGCCAATTCAATACCACATTTCCGTTTTACCTGAGCAATATAGAGATTCGAAACCTTCATCCCGTCATTATGCTCCGCCACATACTTCTTTATCTCCTCATATGTGGCCTTGCTCTCAGCAGAAGTGATATCCATCTCATCCATATCCAGTTTCACTTTCACATGATGTTTTGCCTCATGAAGTTTGGACAATAAACATACCGTCTCCACATGTGTCGATAGGGTAATTGAGATGCACTTTCCAGAGTTTTCACTTTACTCTGGGAGCGAAAAATGTTGCAATCCTCTGTGACGAGGCTGCAAAAAATTGACATGATGCTCTCTCTTATGCCCCTGCATAGCAAAAGATTGCATTGTATTTTAGATGTAAGCCAGACCAGCTTACGATTACTCTGCTCTTTCTCTATGGTCCACTACTCATCCCTTGATGATAACTTCTAAGATATTGTACCATAAATTGTTTATTGGGGAAATTACTTCCCGATAAAAATGGGCAGAAGAAAACCTCCAAATCTGTTGTGGACTTGGAGGCATTATTCCAACCATTTACTATCTTAAACAATAATTTGTCTCTTTATATTTTGTCTCAATAAAAACATCTAACAAAGCTTTTTGCTCTGTAGATAATTCAGCATGATCTCTAATCCATAAATGAATTGCTTTTCCTATTGCATAAGATAATTTTTCCTGTTGCGATGCACTTATATTATTTCTAGAAACATTCGGGATAAATTCTCGATTAAAAATATTAATAACGGCTCCCTTTAATATTACTCCATCAACAAGATATGGTATCTTAATCCTTAATCCTGATAGTAAAACATTCTTAACATAGCATGTATCAGTATTTTCCCAACTAAATCTTCCTTTAAATGTATTTTCCTCATTATAAGGCAAAACAGCATTTGATTCTCCTGTGACAACCCCTTTTTTTATAATTTCTGGCTTTACTGGTGTTAAAGAGCCATGATGAAACTGATTTCTAAATCCGCCTAATGTATATCCACCAATAATGCTCTCACTTGACTCTTCTATTATAAAATCGTAATCTTCAAACTCATCTTCATCTCCCCATATATTTATAGCTTCATAATTTCCTATCTTATCAAGTGCTTCTTGGTAATCTTCTAAAACATCATAGGCTTTAAGGAATTCACTTTCTTCATCTTCTGTAATAATCGGAATTTTCAAGAATGTAATTTTCCCATCTTTAACAAAGTTTTTAATGGATATATTTTCTTCATCCACCGAATACTCCTCTTCATTATAGCAATAACTCTCGTACCCATTTATGTCACTTAAATATTTTGCAAAATTTATTTGTTTATAGCTACAATCAATGAATGCCTCTATACCACTTAAGTATTCTGAAAGACATATGTTTTCTGCAATTATTGTTTCAATCCTCTTAATATTACATTCCAATGGCATTGATACACCTTTTTCCATTGTTGATATTTTAATCGGTATTCCACAATCCAAAAAATTATTTTCTATAAAAGATACCAATCTTTCTATATTATTATTGAACACACTTAAACATTGGTCATAATCTAAAATTATTTCTGTTCCCTGCTGTCTTACAGTATCTTCATAAGTAAGGCATATGTACTCACTGTTTCTTTCAAATGAAATTCGATTCATTTTCTGTTCATTATAATAAACTGTATTAACCTCCACTTTATCGGATAGCATAAAACATGCCAAAAAACCTATTCCATAATGCCCTATTGGCGAATATTCTCTATCTTGTAGCCTATAATCATCTGACGCATAATAAGATACACCAACATTCAGAAAATACTTTTTCAAAATATCTATAGACATACCACTACCATTGTCCATAACCATAACTTTTTTTCGATCTTTGTCCAAAATCACTGAAATATATGGCTGATAATTTTGATATCTAAATTTTTCCATTTTAGTGGCCGATTCTTCCATAGTCTTACATGCATCAATTGAATTTTGTATTAATTCTCTTAACCCATATTTTCTATCACCATAAATATGCTCTCCCATCAATAAATTGGTCACTGCATTATAATCCAAAGAAAGTCTTAAATCAGAAAAACTAAAACCCTTCGATTGAATTTGGTTTACTACATTTGTTTTTAATGGTAATAGATATTTCTCGTCTACAAAACTTTCACATAAATCTACAGCATTTTTTAATTCTCCATTAATAGCATCAAAGTATTTTAAAAGTTTTCTATGAACAGATGGGTCCTGACTTGTACCCTGAAAGAAAATTTCTAATTCATTTGTTTTAGGGTTTCTTCTTATTTTATCATAGTTCTCTATCACAAAATGTTGTTTCCATTCTAAATCACTAAATTCCTTTGGGTTTAATGATTTATATAAATATAATGGTGCTCTTTGCTCATCAATATCCAAATAGTCAGATATTCTAAGTAGCACAGAGATATACTGTGCATTAAGATCAAAATGTCCCTTTTTTTCATCATTATGCAAGTTCTTTTTTATCCATTCAAAATCTTCATTATGCGACATGCATATTTGTGCAAGTTCAGATTTAAATGAAATATTTGTTGATTCTGGAATCAAAAATAACCTTTCATCCATCTTTGTCTCAATATAATCTCTCGCACGTTTACCATGTACCGGCCTTACGCACTCTTGCAAAGCGGTCATTTCATCCCCATATTTCTCAAGTACTTTACTATATTTTCTTTCACCCAATATCGCATGGTCTGCTTTGATTTCCTTAATTTCGTCCACATTTGCAATCATTCCAATATCATGCAACAATGCACTATATATAAGTAATGCTACTTCTAATTCACTTAATTTATTTATATCCACAACAAGTGCATACATATATTCCATCACATTTATAGAATGTCTTACACCATGAACTGTATAACTTGCAAAAACATTATTAATTTGCGGTAATATCGTATTAGCATATTCTATAGTTTCATCTAACTTACTTAAAAATTTACTATCTTTTTCCTTTAACCACATATATAAATGGCTTTCCTGTACTTTTTCTATCATCTTAATCACTCTCTATTAGTTATTACCTAATTCCAAATATCCATCTAATTTCAATATTCCTAATATAACAGGAGCCTCCAAGTTATTTAAACTCAAAGGCTCTCTTTTTCTTACATAACTTTATGCAAGTGCAGGTTCCTTCCCTGCAATAATCGCTTTCACTTCTTCTATATCCTTATCTGTGGCTGAGGCTATCTGCTCTGCTGTAAAACCATTCTTATACATTTTTATAATAAGTCCTGCTTCACCTTCCGCACGTCCAATCGCAATACCCTTTTCTTCAATTCCCTGACTCAAGTTACACATAACGCTCACATCCTTCCTGAAGTTCTCCTCAATAGGAATATCGTATTCATTTCCAATTATGTTTAGTTTTTCATCTATTGTAAGTTCCTGTGACAGCAACGCTCCTAACAGACGGTGCAGTTCATATGTCTCATCATGTTCCGGCAGATTCTTTGCCAGTCCAAGCATTATGATATTCAGCAGATCAAGATTTCCCTTCCATTGATAGGAACCGATCAAATCTTCTTTTGTGAGATGCACATGGCTCATGCTGCTCTCTTCCATGTTCATACATACCCAGATCGAATATACACGCTTAATGTCATCGTAGCTGGAATTCTCAAAATCACGTTCTTTTTGTGATGAGATCAGTCTGCTCACATAAAAGATTGCCCGGTTTAAGATTTCGTATCCCTTCGGCTCATCTTTCTGTGCTTCCACATTTATGATGATCTGTGACAATCCGTCTCTCATACGCACATAAAAAACGATATCAAATCTTACCAGACCTTCATTGATCTCTTCATTTTCTGTGTTGAAACCGACCAGTCTCTCACCATTTTTTTCGCTGGCTGCATTTGTGAGTCCAGGCTCTACCGGTACCGTACTGATATGTGGTGTTCCCTCAATGCAGTCGACCACATCCTTGGGATTCATGCCCTTAAACTCATCAACTGTTTTTACCAGTATATGTGCCAGTATGCTTTTCTGTCCTAACAGACGCTTTGCACTCGTATCATACTGTGCTTTTGAATCTGTTGCTTTCACTGCATTTTTCAATTCTGTATTCACTGGCCTTCCTCCTTTTTGTAACAGATATAGTCATCCCCAAAAAGGCATCTGACCACACCTATATTATAACTTACCCATTTCTTTTATACAATCAATTTTTACAGT
>ERZ791635.1246-NODE-1246-length-10704-cov-2.14518_pt1 | contig 10704 bp, 9 predicted proteins | sample MGYA00510056_ERZ791635 | MGnify/ENA primary metagenome ERZ791635 (study PRJEB30046, sample SAMN00715187) | human gut metagenome | study: EMG produced TPA metagenomics assembly of the A metagenome-wide association study of gut microbiota in type 2...
CCAACGGCAGGAAATTATCGTTTCTGACTATATCTGGAAATGGTTTACTGCATAATGATACATTACATAAGAATATCACGATGAATTTCGGATGAACCGCTTAAACGAAAAGCCCCAGTCCCGAAAAGTAGGATTAAGGACCAATATATTTGTAGTACGATAAAAGAAGATATCTATACAATGAAAACAGAATCCATCAACATCGTTCAAAGCTACTGGTCAAAATCTTACCAAAGCAATCAACCCAATTTTGGATGGTACAACAAAGCATACCATTATATGAGTTGGACATTAAGCTGCTTGAAACTATCACAGTTCTATAAGCATGTGAATCTAGTTACAGACACTCCCGGTGCCGAATTACTGATTGGCAAGCTAAATTTACCTTATACCTCTGTTTCATGCGAATTAGACAAACTGAGTAATTGTGATGAAAAACTATGGACATTGGGTAAGCTTCGTGCCTATGCAATACAAGAAAAACCCTTTATTCATGTAGATGGAGACGTGTTTATCTGGAATAAATTCCCTGACGAATTGGAGCGTGCACCATTGGTGGCGCAAAATGATGAGGTTGAATATCCCTATAATTTCGAAGTTATGAAAATACTGGTTGATTCAGGCTTTATTTTCCCTGAAGGAGTGAAGACAGTCAGACCGATAATAGAATCGAATGCAGGCATATTAGGTGGTTGTGACATAGATTTTTTCAAGTTCTATGCTGAGCAAACCAGCTATTTCATAAAGGTAAACGAAGAGCGTATTAAAAACCTTCAAGGAGATACTGCTACTATCAATACAGTACTTGAGCAATACCTGTTTCATGAATTGGCTGCACAGAAAGGGGTACCGGTAGCGCATTACTTCAAACAAAATATAACCTTCAGAAACTTCGACATTTTTAACCGTTTTGCTTCAATACCACACGAAGTGCAATACCTCCATGCACTTGGATGCTATAAAAGCAGGCAAGAAACCGGAGCTCGGATCGCCCGATGCCTGTGGTATGAATTTCCTGAATATTATGACAAATTAGCAGATTTGATAAAAAACAAAATATTATGAGCAAGATTAATGAAAACGCCCTCCAGATAAAGCATGTTTGCTCACAGAATGAATTCGATGAATTGTACAACCATATATTGGAGGTTTATTCAGATGAGGAGGCACTACTTGAACGTGAGCTACATAACACTAAACTAATTTTGGACTGTCTTTACAGTGAAGAAGATACTTATTGGGAACATTGCAATTTAAAAATAAATCCAGACTATACTATATTAATCTGCAAACTTGATGAACCGATAAAGGATATAAGAACAAAAATCAATATAATATACCCCAACGTAATGGCTACATTCCAACTGGATGTCCACACAAAAACGTTAGGAAAGGCAGGATCTTTTGTATGTGGCATCTTTGAAATATTCGGATATACAAGCTTTACATTCAATCAAATAATAACAATGTTAGAAAAGAATTATCCGCAAATGCCAAAAGAACAGATTACAAAAAAAATAAAGCGGAGCTTTCGCCATTTACTCTTTGATCAAATACTGCTTCTTACTTAAACAGAAAACAATAATAATTAAATTGTGATATGATTAAATAAATAATATACAATGAAAAAGAGAATCTTATTAAGCCTGTTGACAGTGCTTTCCACACTGGCCGTACATGCACAATACCAAATTACCGGGTGTGTCAAGGATGAAAGGAACATTCCCGTAGCTTATGCCAATATTGCTTTGTTACGCCCGGACTCGGCATTTGTTTGCGGCAGTATCTCTAATGAGAAAGGAGAGTTCACACTGGCAGATGTAAAGCAAAACAGTTATTTACTAAAAATCTCATACATTGGCTACATTACCCAGTTTGTCAGTCTGAAGCATTTAAACAGCACTTTCAATGCAGGAAACATTACACTGCCCGAAAAAAGCCAGCAACTGGAAGAAATTGTCGTCAACGGACGTTCTATCATTCAAAAGGTAGATCGCATGGTAGTTCTTCCTACGCAAGCAGCAAAGAAAAACACCTATAACCCGTATGACTTGATGTTCAATCTGGCAATTCCACATCTACAAGTGGATCCTTTATCAAAAAGCCTATCAGCTAACGGCGGAGAAGTACAAACCCGTATTAATGGAATAATAGCTTCGCAAGCTGAGGTTGCAGCATTGTTACCCAAGGATATTGTACGCATTGAAATGATTGAGAATCCTGGAGAACGTTATGGAAACAACAGCTTGGGAGCAGTGGTTGACATCATTGTACGCAAGCGCGAACAGGGCGGTTTGATAAACATTCAGACAAGCAACTCTCCTAATGTGCCATTTGGGGAGAACAACATTACCGCCAAATACAATCGGGGCAAATCACAGTGGGGAGTGAATTACAACCTTGTATATAATCAATTCAAGAAGAGAAGAACGAACAAATCAGAGACTTATAATTTGGGTGACAAGATTATACACAGGGAGCAAGTTGGCATAAATGACCGCCGCAGCTATTCGGTACAAGATATAGACCTTTCTTATAATCTATCGGAACCCGGAAAATATGTTTTTAACGCAATATTCCGAAACAACATTAACAATACGCCGCACCAAGACGATTCAAACAAACTGTTTGATGCTTCGAATGCTGATCAATATACACTATCCAAAGTTCGTGCCAATAGTGACAGCTATACTCCTGCACTGGATTTATACTTCCAACGCATTCTACCTAAAGAACAAACATTAACACTGAACCTAACCGGAACACTAATTCGCACAAATGCCGAACGACAGTATCGGGAACAGACAGCAGGCAATACTACCTTGGCCAATTTTGAGACAAATATAGAAGGGCACAAACGTTCCATTATCGGCGAGGGTATTTACGACAAACGTTTCAAGAAAGTAATGCTCACTGCCGGCATGCGTCATTATCAGATGTATGCAGAAAATAAATATACAGGTTCAGAACCAGTAACTTCTGAAATGGATCAAATGCGTTCATCGGCATTCTTAGAGCTGCAAGGCAATATAAAGAAAGTGAGCTATGGAGTAAGTGCAGGATTAACGCGTTCGTACTTCAGTGAAAGTGGTATGGAACACAGTTACTATCAGTTTACTCCAACAGTGCGTTTCGGTTTTGCGCCTCATAAGGGCGGATACATCAATTTCCGGTTCAATACAGATCCACAAATACCGTCATTGAGTTCGTTGACCAATGTAGAGCAAGCTATAGACACCATTCAGATAGCCCGGGGCAATCCGGCATTGAAAAGTTTCAATATCTATAACAACAATCTGAGTTACTCCTATTTTAAGAATAAGTTTATCTTTATGATGAATGTAAACCATCGTTTCATGGATAACTGTATTATGGAAGACATATTCGTAGAAAATAATCATCTGATCACAATGGAAGCCAACCAACGCTCCTATCAGACATTAGAGTTTACGCCTACCATCGTGTTTCGTGGACTGGACATAGGCAAGTTGAAGAATTTTCTTACACTCAGCATTGACGGCGGATTAATCCGCTATTGGAGCAATGGCAACAATTATACCCATACGCACAACTGCTTCTTCTACAATGCCCAATTCGCACTCAACTACAAAGAGTTCGCTTTGTTAGGCCAGATTCGAAAGACCAAGGACGTTTTGTTCGGAGAAACAATTCGCAAAGGTGAGAATATGTCTGTGTTAATGGGCACCTGGACCCATAAACGCTTGCAACTGGGCGTGGGTATGATGTTCCCCTTTACCAACAATTATAAAACAGGAATGGAACGTTTAAGTAAAACAGCCCCATTCACATCGCAGACATTTATAAAGGAAGTAGGTCAGATGGCAGTTATCAGACTCAATTATAATTTTGAGTTCGGACATAGTTATAAATCAGCAAAGAGACGAATTAATAATAGTGATAAAGATGCCGGTATCTTGAAGATCGGCGAATAATAACAATTAAATTTTATATTAAGATGAAAGAGAACGAAAAGAACGAGCTGGAGAAACACAATGATCTTTCCACTCAAAACCAAGAACATGACATATCTTCGGAAGAAAATGTGTTGAACGCGAATGAACTATTTGCGATTGAGGGTGGTGAAGATGAAGATTTGGATGAAGACTGCTACACTCAGCAATGTATCATAGCTGCAAACATTTGCATAAGTTCCTCAGACAAGTGCACAATCGCAAATTAACCTGCGACTACAGCATGTTATTAGAGGAGGAACAATTCCTCCTCTAACTTTTTACTAAAATTCAATTAGCCATGAATAAAGTCTATTTACTCAATCCCGATTATGTGATTAGAAAAGACAGTCACAGATACTTATTATATAACAAATTGTCTTGCCGATACAACTCCAGCACCGTACTATCACTGATTCATCCCATACATGCCAAAGTTTTCTCCTTCTTCACTGAAAGAAGGACACTCTCTGAAAACATAACTCTCATAGCCAACTGCCTGTCACTCTCCGAGGAAGATACACAACGTCTAATATTACCCTTTTTGGAGAATGAAAATCCTGTGTTCCTAAGATACAAAACCAAGAAAATCAAGATACCTGCCCATCTGCTTTTAGAAGAAAAACATATAGAAGGCGACTACCTGCCTGAGAAATATCAAGTCAGTGAGGAAGATTGCAAAAGTGAGGTCGATCTCGTTACCAAAAGGCTTGAAATACCGCGAATAATTACTTTTATGCTGACCAATACATGTTGCACCAAATGCTGCTATTGCTATGCCGACACAACAACCAAAGTCACTACTCCGTTACCGACAGAGCGCATTCTCAAACTCGTTCGTCAAGCAAAGGAAGTAGGGATATACAATATCAACCTGATTGGTGGAGAAGTCTTTCTTCATCAACATTGGGATGCGATATTGAAAGAAATCATAGCAAATGGTTTCTCGCCCGATCCATTATCAACCAAAGTACCGATTACAGAATCTATCATAAGCAGGTTGAAAGACACCGGATATTCCAAAACCTTACAACTATCCATCGACACATTCTTGCCCGAACTGGCTTCACAAACTTTGCGGGTGAACGCCAACTATGTAGGCGAAATAAAGAAAGGAATCGATTTATTAGAGAACTCCCCTTACTACTACCGGATAGAAACCGTTTTAACCAAATCGACCGCCACCATCGAAAACATTCAAAACTTATACAACTACTTCTCCACCAAGAAGCACATCAAGCAATGGGAAGTCAGAGTAGCTATGTTTTCGAACAACAAAGATGCAGAGAATTTCATCAGCATAAAATCAAATCGTGCCACACTTGATGCCGTTTACGATTACATCGAAAAGCAGTTGGCTCCCCAAGCCGCTTTCGCCATATTATCTCCTCGAAAAGAGCTGGATACCAAATACTTCAGTGCAGACGCCGGTAGCACCTCCTTCAAAGGATCTAAATGTAGCGCCCTGAACGAACACTTCTTTATATTACCCGACGGTAAAGCCACCATCTGCGAACAACTGTACTGGAATCCCCGATTCATTATCGGCGACGTTTCAAAATCCGACCTGCTCGACGTATGGCATTCCGAACGCACCATGCAGTTGGTAAACCTAAAACAAAAGGATTTGCAAAAGAAGAGCGCTTGCAGCGAATGCAAACTGTTTGAAGATTGCTTCAAAAAAGAACGAAACCGATGTTGGAGCGATATAATTAAGGCTTACGGCACAGACTGCTGGGATTATCCCGATCCCAGATGCGTGTATGCCCCCAAAATGCAAAACGATATTACCTATAAATAAAGAAAAGTTATATGAGAAGAGTTTTACTGATTGCAAGCCTTATCTTAAGTTTGAAAGCATTCGCCGACGAGGGACTTTGGAATATAGAGAATTGTACCATCATATATCCTGTACTGAAAGAGCAAGGTCTATCCTTATCGCTGAATGAATTATACAATGAGGACTCAGTATCCATTAAAGACGCCGTAGCCAGGTTTGGCGAAGGAGGTAGTTGTTCGTTTGTATCAGACCAGGGATTGGTACTGACCAATTATCATTTAGCACTGCGTTTTGTAAAACAGTACTCTACGATAACGGACAACTACCTGACAAGCGGCTTCTGCGCAGAAAATCCAGAAAAGGAGTTACATTGCAAGGGATTGTATCTGAAACTTCAGACACGGGCAATCGATGTAACCGGAGAAGTATGCCGCGAATTACAGAATGGCATCCCATACTCAAAAATCACACGAAATATAGCAAAGCGCCTCACCCCTCAGGAAACCGGAATGAGAGGTGAAATACAATCGTTGTTCAGCGGATATAAATACGTGTTCTATCTCTACCGGATAATAGACGACATCAGGCTGGTATATGTCCCTCCTTATGAAATTGCAAAGTTTGGAGATGAAGATCTAAACTGGATGTGGCCAAGGTGGAGCGCCGACTTTGCATTCTTTCGCGCCTATTCCAAAGATGCCAATGGTGAAAGTGTCCCTTTCCGACCTGCAAAACACTTGAACTTCTCAACCCAAGGAGTAAACCAAGGCGATTTCGTGATGACAATAGGATTTCCAGGTGGTGCATCCAGCGGTATGACATCTGCTTACACTGAGAGGTTAACTTTTCCGAGCAACAGAGACCGTGTAGGACTGATGAAACAGCGGCTGCAAGTCATGAAACATTTTATGGATCGTAATGATAGTATACGGCTACAAATGATTACCCTTTATTCCGCACTGAGCAACGACATGAAGAAACGCGAAGGAATCGTAGAAGGAGGTATCAAGAATCATTGTATCGACCTGCTGCGCAACCGGGAGTCAGCATGCCTGACGGCTCTGCAGTCCAGACAGGATAGCTTATGCCACCAGTACACTAAGCAGCTTCACCTGCTCGACAGCCTGTCTATATGTGCCGTCCAGTATATGCAGCCCTGCGATTATTACCGTGAAGGAGTGATGGGCATCGGACTGCTACAGACGGCTTTTGTTATTCACTCTACCTTGGAAAAAAAGAAAAGTTTAGCATCTCTTGCGTCTGTACTCGACAAGATGAACAAGATATTCAATCCCGAGATAGACAAGGAATTATTCTGCCGGCAACTCAACCTGATACTGAAGAAAGGAGTAAAATGCCTTCCCGCTTCCATTCAATCGGAAAAGGATATCACTGAATGGGCAGACCGGCTATATAGCCAATCCTCACTGACGAACAAAGAAAAAATAATTGAAATGATTTCGCCGGATTCACCGTTAGCAGACAATGATATTGCCATTCGGTTTATAACTTCTATAGATTCTCTCATAAACCGGGATTGCCTCAGCAAACTGACCCCCTTGGCAAAACAGATAGACGCACTTACCCAACAGATAGAATATACCTTTGCCTTGACAGGCATAACTCGCTGGCCAAGTGCAAACGGAACGCTAAGACTGTCGTATGGAAATATAAGTGAGGGTACATTCTTTACCGTTCCCCACCAAGAATTGAAAAAATTACATACAAAGCATGAAATAAAAACGACCTGGAATTCATTCAATAATACGAAACAAGCCATTAACTTCCTTTCCAACTGTCATACCTCAGGCGGAAACTCCGGAAGTCCCGTATTGGATAAAAAAGGCAATCTCGTGGGATTGAACTTCGACCGCAAACAGGAAGGCCTTTCTGGAGATTTCATGTATAACGAATCTATCTGCAGGAACATTATGGTAGATAGCCGCTACATACTTACATTATTGAAGTCTGATAAGAACTCATCATATTTGCTCAATGAGCTAAATATCATACAGTAAAATATGGGATCACTCTTATTGATGTTCAGCTCCCCTTTTTAAGGTATTGCATGTAGACCTACCTCCATAAAAGACAATAAATTACTACATTTGTTTCAATAGCTGAAAACAATGTGAATACGTTATATTCTAAACATCCAAAACGAACAAAAGTTACATCGAATTCAAGTTATTTAAAAATAGCACGCCAACGTTTGCAAAATAAAACAAGTATTAGTGCAAGTAAAGATTTTCTTATTACAACTTAATGTTCTACTTTTACAAAAGTAAATAGTAAAACCTCATATCTATGAAAGCACTATATAGTATTATTGTCCTATCAATAACTACTGCCATTATATTAATAGCTTGTTCTAAAGGGCAAAACACCTCCTCTAAGTTGCTACCCGAATTAATACAGGCAGAAGCAATCATGTACGAACACCCTGACAGCGCCTTGCATCTACTGCAAAAAATGCAGATTCCGAAAACTTCGCATAAATTAGAGAATGCAACTTGGGCATTACTCATGACACAAGCTAAATATAAGATGTTTATAAAGCAAAACGACTCCCTAGCCAATATAGCATATACTTATTTCATGAAACGAGAAAATGCACAGCGAAAGGCATTGGTGCTATATTTAAAAGGAGGAATTCTACATAAAAGTAAGAAAATAGAAGAAGCGCAAAAGTTTTTTTTGGAAGCCGCAGACTATGCAGAAAAAACCGACGATTATCAGCTATGCTATTTAGTCAATGCCCAATTAGGTAACATATATGTGTTTCGTTCCTATAAAGAATATGCGCTGAATGCATTCAATAAAGCATATCGATATGCACTTAAATCCAATAATATCGAATATATCACTTCTTCGCTGATTTATCTTGGTAGAACCTACTCTATACAAAAGAAATTTAATCTTGCCATTGAATGTTACAAGAAAACGATTAAAATTGCAGAAAAGAATCATAATATAAAAAAGATTATAATTGCTTCAAACGAACTCGCAGGGATCTATACAGAAACCAAAGATTATGAACAAGCTTTGTACTATGTAAAACAAGCTATTAAATATAACAGTACAGAATCAATAAAAGGACAAATAAATTTAGTAATCGGAGATATTTACAGCAGAACCGGAAAAACAGACTCTGCATATTATTATTTGAATCGAGTTATAGCATTTGAAAAAAGTCCTCGCACGGTAAATAGCGCTTACCGCATCCTATATAATTTAAGCAAGAAAAAACAAAAAGACAAAGAAGCTTTGTTTTATAGTGACAAACTGTTGAACGGTTTGGATTCATTATACAGTTCGTATAGAAATCAGGAATTAGCCGAAATGCAAGAAAGGTATAATCAACAGAAACTCATTAATGAAAAGAATCAGTTGAAAATAGAGAAAGATAAAAGTACCCGCAACGCACTCATAGGACTTGTTATACTGATTTGTCTGATAGCTACCCTCATCTATATTTATCAGAGCAAATTGATGAAAAAAGAGCGTACTATACAAAAGAAAGAAGAGGACTTACGTAGAAATACAATCAAGATAAGCAAGAACGAGCTCCTTATCAAGCGCAATCAGCTACGAATGGGAGAACTTATGGCACAAATAGAAGCCAATAAGGATATGCAGGAGCAACTAAAAGAGCTCAGCAAAACATATTCAGAAATCCAGCAACAGAATGAAGTGTTGACAAGTGAAAATCAAGTGCTTCAAGAAAACATAGAGCAATACTCTTCTTCGCTCAACGCACAATCTGAAGAATTGAAAAAGTTGAGTGAATTGGCTGAGGAAAGCCAGCGCCTGCACGATAGGGAAAAAACGCTATCCAATCAGTTGGTGAAGAACAGTAAAATATTAAATAACCTCATAACGACTCCCAAATACATAGATGCCGCACAATGGAATGACATAGAAAAAACAATCAATGCCATATTCGATAATTTCACGGAAAGACTGTCTAAAAAAGTACCTGCACTCACTGAATACGATCTACATCTTTGCTGCCTAATCAAACTCAGCATGGGCAATACAAACATCGCCACTGCCTTGGGCATATCTCCCGCTTCTGTATCCAAGCAAAAATATCGGTTAAAGGAGCGCATTACACAACAAGTTGATGTTTTTAAAGAAGGCTACACCCTAGATTTATGGATTTGGGACTTCTAAAGAATATCTTGTCCATTTTTCCATTTTCGCATCAAAGGCAATAAATTGTGTTACAATTCATTACCTTTTTATCATGTCTATATCAAGTCCATGCTATGTCTATAAATATTATTCAAATATGCCCTATCTTCGTAACAAATCAAAAATAATTAAGATTATGAAAACTAAAGAAACAAAAACACAACTTGTACGTGTATTATTAGAATTAACAGACTTGAAGACAAGGCATCTGGAAGGGCACTTCAGCATGTAAGATTCAAAATCCAACTCTAAAATTAACTATCATGAAACGAATTGATTTAAAGAAAGTACTTCGCATGGACTTCATGATTCAACACCGATGTACAGGCACTCCCGTAGAATTTGCAAAAAAGCTGGAACTCTCCCGTTCTGTGCTTTTTGAATACCTTGCTTATTTACGCTACGACTTAGGTATAGATATTCTTTATGACAAATATCAATGTACGTACCATTATGATGGCACAAATCTCTATACAGCATTAGGATTAATCCCAGAGAGCAACAACTAAAACCAACTTCTGCAAATATTTGAACTTCTTTTTGACATAAGGCCGGAAACAGGTCGGGTACGGGTTACTATCCGCAAATATACAAAGTCATAAAAAGGTACAGCATAGACCATCCAGAACATCAATTCATAGTATTGACCAATCATGGAACGGCAGATTGTACTTTCCGATAATAGCGCCGTTTATCGTCCGCAGGACTTACAAACGCTACTACCTCTATGTAACCAGACATTAATAACCGAAGATA
>ERZ791635.1249-NODE-1249-length-10677-cov-3.08859_pt1 | contig 10677 bp, 9 predicted proteins | sample MGYA00510056_ERZ791635 | MGnify/ENA primary metagenome ERZ791635 (study PRJEB30046, sample SAMN00715187) | human gut metagenome | study: EMG produced TPA metagenomics assembly of the A metagenome-wide association study of gut microbiota in type 2...
ATCGGAGAGCCGAATGCCATTAAAGACCCAGAATATTCCATCCAGTGCGGCGTACAGGAGCTGAAAGCCGCACTTATCTCTGCCGAGGTGGAAAATCCGATTGACATGGAGCATATTAAACTTGCCTTGCAAGGTTACAATTTCGGTAATGGCTATATCTCGTGGGCTAAGACCAACTATGGCGGCTATTCCTATGCCAATGCGGTGGAGTTTTCCACCATGCAGGCGGCACGGTTAGGTTGGGACAGCTATGGCGACACGCAGTATCCCGCCCATGTGCTGCGGTATTATCCATACGGGCGGGCGTTCACAAGCGGCGGTAACCAGGCGATTGTGGAGGTCGCTTTGACACAGCTCGGAAATGAGGGCGGTCAGCCTTATTGGAGTTGGTATGGCTTTGATGGGCGTGTGGAATGGTGTGCCTGCTTTGTATCTTGGTGTGCCGACCAATGTGGCTATATCGAAAGCGGGATTATCCCAAAATTCGCAGGCTGCGTGGATGGTGCAAATTGGTTTAAGGGTAACGGACAATGGAAAGACCGAAGCTATGAGCCGTCGACAGGCGATATTATCTTTTTTGATTGGGAAGGCGACGGAGAAACCGACCATGTAGGCATTGTGGAGAAATGCGAAAACGGTGTCGTTTACACCGTGGAGGGTAACTCTGGCGACGCTTGCAGGCAAAAGCAATATACGGTTGGAAGCAGCTCCATCTATGGCTACGGCGTTCCTGCCTATTAAGAATGGGCAAAAGAAAAACCAGAGGTTTATTCCTCTGGCTCTTTTGCCTTACATAGTCCGATAACAGTTGCTTCTATAACGGACAGTTCTTTATCGTCTAAATTGTCGAGCTGTGCGTCTAAGCGTCTGCGGACGGAACTTTTCTTGACCTCATTATCTGGGAATATGTACTCGTCAACCGACACATCGAACATCGTAATAAGTTGGATAAATAGCTCGATACTTGGATACTGCCCCTCGTTTTCGATAGACTGAATATGTCTGGGAGCATAGCCGATTATTCCAGATAGTTGCTCCCTTGTCATCCCTCTGGCTTCTTGGGCTTTTTTGATAGCCTGTCCTATCGGAGTAAAATCGAAGTCAAAATTATTGTTCCTTTCGTCCATTAGCTCACCACCTATTCTCTGAAAATTTTACTCTTATATTTTACAGAGATGCGGCTTCCAGTTAAACGATGTGAAATCTCTTGGTATAGGAAGTTTAATCTCTTGTAACAAGAGATTAAAGCACGCTTGACATACTTGAAACTAATTTTTTATTCGGATAAACTATAGATAAGTTTACAAAAGCGGACATGAAAAGCGAGGAAAATATGCTCGTATTCTTGTATGCTTATATATGAGGAGGTAAGTAAATGGAATGGTTGAAAAGACTTGGAGCAGCCATTGATTACATAGAGGAAAACTTAGACAAGGAAATATCCTATGATGAAGCAGCTCATATAGCTTGTTGTTCAACATATTATTTTCAACGGATTTTTTCTTATGTATCAGGAGTGTCACTATCAGAGTACATACGCCGCCGTAAAATGACACAGGCTGCATTTGAGTTACAAAGAACAGATAATAAGGTTATTGATGTTGCTCACAAATACGGGTATTCATCTCCAACATCCTTTAACCGTGCTTTTCAAAGCGTACACGGGATAGCACCTATAGCGGCAAAAAGTATGGGATGTACCTTGTGTGCATATCCATCAATCCAATTTTCTATAATAGTTTTGGGAGGCAGTGCAATGGCATATCACATTGAAGAAAAGAAAAGTATTCGCATTATAGGAATTAGAATACCTCTTGTTGAAGATGCAGAGGAAAATATGCGGAATGTTCCTGCGTTCTGGAAAAAGGCAGTATTGGATGGCAGTATCTCCAAATTAGCAGAGCTATCAAACAAAAATCCAGACGGCATTTTAGGAGTCAGTGTTTATAATAATCCAGAGGATATATATTATTATATCGCTGTTTCGAGCAACATTCCCGTGCCAGAGGGAATGGTAGAATACATGATACCAGAGGGTATGTGGGTTGTTTTTGAAAACGACGGAGTATTTAAGGAAGATGTGCAGAGTGTTTTTCGCAGATTTTTGACAGAATTTCTACCGTTTTCTGGTTATGAATATGCAGGACTTCCAGATGTTGAAATATATCCAGTCTGCAAAGGACAGCCATCCAAAGGACATTCCGAGGTGTGGATTGCAATCAAAAAAGCAAAGGAGATTTAAGTATGTATCATTTAAGATTAAAAGGCGACCATTATCAGATGGGCGTAAAAAGAGGAAACATATTTCAAAAAGCTCATATTTCCTTTCCACTCCAGTTGGATAATTTTCAATTGGAACACGGGAAACAAAGCGAAGAAATTTTAAGAAAGTTTTTCCCAGAGATATGTGAGGAAGTAAGAGGCGTAAGTGACGCCATTGGCACAGATTATCTACACTTCATTTCTTGGATGTTGTGTATGGGCTGCTGTATGTATAACTTGGAGAACAACATCCCCGTTGAGGTTAGGGGCTGTACTGCTTTTGCATATTCAAGCAATGGCAGAACAATATACGGTAGAAATAATGACTTACCACCTTATCTGCGTGAAGGAAGCAAAAGTGAAATCTATGCACCGAAAAATGGAAACAGGTTCAATATCACTACTTCCTCTTTCATTAACGGCGAAGAAGGAGTGAATGAACACGGATTTGCTGTAGCAATGACTTTTGTAATGACCGACCTTGAAAAGATAAAAGCAGGTTTCAATTCTTGCTTTATTGTAAGATATTTGCTTGAAAAGGCAGATAATACCGAACAGGCGGTTTCCCTTCTTATGGGCTTGCCAGTATCTTCTAACTGCAATATTTTACTTGCAGATAAAAAAGGCAATATGGTAGTGGTTGAATGTACGCCAATTCTCAAAAAAGTTCGGGCGGCAGAAATTTTTGAAAATGGCAGTATTGTTTGTACTGTTAATAGTTTTACATCTGATGAGATGAAACCATATGACGATGCAAAAGGAAATGATTATGACTCGCACAGGCGTTACAGGACAGTATTAGACAGCTTTTCTTCGGAACGCATAAAAGATGAATACATTGAAACTACCGAACATCTCTTAAAAGGTGATTATGGGTTTATGTGCCAATATGATGATGAGCCAGATTTTGAAACAGTTTGGAGTTCAATATTTGATTTAGACATCTTAGTAATCTATCGTGCAGAGGGTGACCCCAGAAAAAAGAAATTTGTTACAGATAATCGGTTACATGACCTTATAAGGCGAGGATAATATGCTGAGTATAAATTCCCAATGGATTTTATGTCCTCTTTGTGGGAACAAAACCCGAAACAAAATCAGAGAAGACACAGTTTTGAAAAACTATCCTCTTTACTGCCCGAAATGTAGACAGGAAACTTTAATTGAAGTCGAGAATTTACAAGTAACCGTCATCAAAGAGCCAGACGCACAGACGCAGAGCCGATGAACTTGAGAAAGCTTTCACAGTTCATCGGCTCTGTTACTACTTTTATGCTTGATTTTATTGCCTGTCACAGGGGATAGAAGCTGTTATCTTCATTTTCTGTTCGGCAACAGCTAAACTTCTATGCAAAGGGATTGCCATAAATACTGTAATAAGTGCAGAGAGAACATCGGCAATCGGCTGTGCATATAAAATACCGTTTAATCCCCATATAAATGGAAAAATTAAGATAACGGGAATGAAGCAGATACCTTGTCGGCAAGCTCCAAGAATAAACCCTTCTTTTCCTTTTCCAAGAGCAAGGAATAAAGAGGAATATACCGTGTAGTATCCAAACAGCATAAATGTAATACCGTTTACTCTTAAAGAGGAAGCTCCAATGTGAATCATTTCTGTGTTTCCAGTTGTAAACTGTGAAACAATGGTCGTAGAAAACAGACTGAATAATAAACCTACGATCACACAAAAAATAGTTGACCATAAGATGGAAATTTTGATTGCAGTACGCAGACGATCAAATTTTTTCGCCCCATAACTGTAACCTGCAATCGGTTGAAAACCTTTGATAAAACCAAATACTGTTAAGCTGCCCATAGATATAAGACGGGTAACAACGCCCATTCCCGCTATGGCTGAATCGCCGTAATTACCAGCGGCATTGTTTATTAGAGAGATAGAAATACTTGTTAATAATTGAAATACAAGTGTCGGAACGCCAATTTTGAAAATTTCAGATAGAATTTCTTTAGAAAAGGTACAGTCCTTTATTCTAAACTGAAAAGCACTTTTTTGTCTGAAAATATAAAACAGATACACAAGAGTAGATACTACCTGAGAAATTGCTGTGGCAATAGCAGCTCCTGCAACACCAAAATTAAAAGTGTATATAAATAATGGATCTAACCCGATATTGAGGACTGCACCTAACAACAAGGCACACATTGTAGTTTTTGCTGCTCCTTCACTTGTCACGATATTGTTCATTGTGACATTAAAAACATTGAAAATGCAAGAAACAATGTAAATACCGGCATAGGTAGCCGCATAAGGAAGGACACTTTCTGTTGCACCTAAAAGTCTTAGAATGGGGTTCAAAAAGAGGATTGATAAAACAATCATAATTGCACCGACAACAAGACTGCTATATAGTGCAGTGCTTGCCACTTTGTTTGCCTGATCCTTATTTCTTTGTCCTAACAGTCGAGAAATGTAGGATGCTGCCCCATTGCCAAAAAGTAATCCTAAGCCGACGACTACTTGACCGAGAGGATACACAACCGAGATGGCAGCCATTTGACTTTCGCCTAAGCCACCTACAAAATAGGCATCAACAAGATTGTACAAGGCGTTGATGAGCATACCAATCATTGCTGGAATACCCATAGCTAAAAGGGCTTTTGGAATTGGAGCATTGCCCAATAACTCCAATTTTCTGTTTTGATTGTCCATAGTGTTCTTTCTCCTTTCACTTGACAAATAGAATAAAATATACTACTATAAATTATAGCAGTTGAAACGCAAGTGGTATTCTACTATAATTTATAGTAGTTGTCAAGAGAGTAAAGGAGGAAATTGATATGGCGACCATTGACTTAATTGTTTTGGGAATGTTAAAGAAAGAACCTCTGAGTGCGTATGACCTTCAAAAGTTGGTAGAGTACCGCAATATTTCAAAATGGGTAAAAATTAGTACCCCGTCTATTTATAAAAAGGTTATCCAGTTGGAGGAAAAAGGATATATTTCAAGTCATATAGAAAAAGAGGGTAAAATGCCAGAAAAATCAGTGTATTCTTTAACTGAAAAAGGGAAACAGCAGTTTGAAAAATTGATGCTTGAAATATCCTGTAAGCCGATAAACATTTTTTTGGATTTTAATGCTGTCATTGTAAATCTGGACAGTATGTCCAGAGAAAGACAGCAAGAATGTCTGGATAATATTGAGAGCAGTATGGAGGTATTGAAAAAATATCTGGAAGAAAATATTGCTTTGAAAAAGAGTAAAGAAGATATTCCTGTTACGGGTATGGCAGTTTTACGGCAACAATACACATTGGCAGAGGCAATAGAGGAGTGGATTGCTTCATTAAAAAAAGAAATCAATTCGTAAAAGTGCATGGTAGGAACAAAAGAAATGCTGTTATTTTTTAGTTTGGATTGTAATGAGATTGTAAGAAGTGGTTGCTATACTGAATTTACAAAATAAAAACAGAAATTTGGAGGTTTTAATATGGCAATACTTGAAACAAAAGATTTACGAAAGATATACGGAAGCGGAGAAAACGAAGTCCATGCTTTGGATGGGGTATCCATTTCCGTAGAGGAAGGCGAATTTGTTGCTGTTATCGGTACATCGGGCAGCGGTAAATCTACACTACTCAACATGATTGGTGGGTTAGACCGTCCTACTTCTGGTAGTGTTACTATCCGAGGAAAAGAACTGTTGAAAATGAAAGACGAGGAACTGACGATTTTTAGGCGTCGAAACATTGGCTTTGTTTTTCAGAATTATAATCTGCTTCCTGTTCTTAATGTGTATGAGAACATTGTGTACCCTATTGAGATCGATGGTGGCAAGACCGATACAAGATTTGTAAAAGAGATTATCCATACTCTTGGCTTGGAACAAAAGCTTAAGAATATGCCGAATAATCTTTCAGGTGGTCAGCAGCAGAGGGTTGCGATTGCCCGTGCCCTTGCGACAAAGCCTGCCATTATCCTTGCCGATGAGCCGACTGGAAATTTGGACTCAAAAACAAGTATGGATGTTATTTTGCTGATGCAGTCGATTAGCCGTCAGTTCCACCAAACCACCATTATGATCACGCACAATGAGGAAATCGCTCAAATGGCAGACCGCACAATCCGCATTGAGGATGGCAAGGTTGTTTCGGGAGGTGTCAGATATGCACGCTAACCGAAATAAAAAAGCAGTTAAGCGAGTAGAAAAGGGAATGATGAAAGCAAACCGTATTCGTAACCTGTTTGCGGTGTTTGCGATCGTTCTCACTACATTTATGATTACTACCGTGTTTAGTTTGGGCATTAACTATATGGAAAATATGAAGTTAATGCAGGTGCGTACCGCAGGCACGACCGCTAATGCTTCCCTTGCGATGCCGACAGAAAAGCAGGAACAGCAGATTAAGAATTTGGAATATGTTAAAACCGTCGGTACGCAGTATATGGTCGGCTCGGTTGCCGAGAAGAACGATGAGGGGCGTGATCTTTCTATCGCACTTTCGTATTACGACACTACTGAATGGGATAAACACTATAAAGAAACAATCAAAGATATAGAAGGGAAATATCCCTCAAATGAAAATGAAATTATGCTGTCAAAGGATGCTCTTTCACAGCTTGGAATGAAAGAGCCGAAGCTGAATATGGAAATCCCTCTGTCCTATTATGATAAAAACGGTCAGCAGGAAAAAAATTTCACTTTAAGCGGATGGTTTCATTCCTATACAGGCACGGGAATGGGCTTTGTTTCCGAAGCGTATTGCAAAAATGCAGGCTATACAATGGCAGAGGACGGCGTTCTTTCTTTGTCGTTGAATAAAATGCCTGATGATTTTTATCGTATTCAAAAAGATGTGGAGCTTAACGAAAATCAATCTTTCGGCGGTGCGGTTTCCATGAAATCATCAAGCGGTTCAGTGATTGCAATGGTAATCCTATTGGTATTCTTTATTATTGGCAGCGGGTATCTCCTTATTTACAATGTTTTGTATATATCCATTTCAAATGATACCCGTTTTTACGGTTTGATGAAAACGCTTGGAACAACGCAAAAACAGATTAAATCACTGGTAAAAAATCAGGCAGTTAAGTTTGCTTGCATTGGTATCCCGATTGGTATTTTGTTAGCCACCGCTGTTTCCTTTGGAATTGTTCCATTTGTGTTGAACGAGGGTTTTGAACAGGGCAAGTCGATGATGGATGCCGAAGTGTTTTTCCATCCATCTATCTATATTTTGTCCGTAATCTTTTCAGCAGTAACCGTTTGGATTGCCTGCAATGCTCCTGCAAAAGCGGCTGCAAAAATTTCGCCAATAGAAGCATTGAAGTTTCAGAATTTTGCACCGAAGAAAACAAAAAGCAGAAATTCCACCAATGGTGGCAAGCTGCATGTGATGGCATTTCATAATGTATTCCGTGACAAAAAGCGTGCTGCCCTTGTGTTTATGTCCTTGTTTATGGGAATTACTATGATTTTAGGCGTAAATGGGGTTATAAGCAGTATGTCGGCTGAGAACTTTATTAAGGAATATATGGACTATAACTTTGAATACACTGATATTCAGTTTGAGCAGTATGAACAGCTCAATAAAGAAGTACCGCAGTTTGACGAACACTTTGTAGAACAAATCAAGCAGCTTGACGGTATTAAAAATATAGATGTTCAAAAAACAGTCTGGGCAGGTATTGACTTTAATGAAAACGATTTAGAAGGCTTTATGAAAATCAAATATGAGGACAGCAAATATAAAGCAAAGGGGCAGTCCTATGAACAGACGATAGAAACACTGAAAGGGTACGCTGAATCTGGTGACTATGGCTGCTATATTACAACGCTTCCAGACGACAGGGTACTGGAAGAATACAATGCAGAGCATCCTGATACGCCTATTGACATGGAAGCATTTAAGCGTGGCGAAACAGCGATTGCAGGAAAAGATACCGAATATAACGCTCCTAATACCGCTTTAGTGGGTGAAACATTGACACTAACTGCCGACAGTACAGACGGCAAGGCAACTGATTTCAAAATTGGCGGAGCTTTTTACTATGACGATTATGATAATACTCTTTCAGAAGGTATTGGCAGACGCAAAGAAATAAATATGGTGCCAGATGTTATCTTTGTCAGCGAAGCGGGTATGGAACGCCTGACAAAAGAACCAATAATTTCCGCAATCGGCGTTGACATTAAGAATTTCAACGATTTAGAGCGAATTGACAGCGAATTACAGGCGATCAACAGTACCTTGACCACATCGGAGTGGCAGCGGGAATCTTCCGTGGATCAGAAAGGACTATATAACCAGATGAACTACTCTTTGAGCTTGCTGGGAAACGGTGCTGCAATTCTGCTCATTGTCATCGGCTTGATTAACTTTGTAAATGTTATGTTGACGGGTGTGGTGGCAAGGAAAAATGAATTTGCCATTATGGAAAGTATCGGAACAACGAAAAAGCAGATCAGGAAGATATTGACCTTAGAAGGCGGTATTTATGCTCTGATTTCTACTCTGCTGATTATGACTTTTGGTAATGCGTTCCTAATGTTGGTGGCAGATGCAGTTCCGCATATGGCAAACTATGCAGTATTTAAATACCCTGTTGCACTTGTCATCGGTTTGATCGCAGCAATCTTTGTAATTTGCTTAAGCGTTCCTGCCATTGTTTACAAGGCAACTTCTGATGAAACGGTCATTGAAAGACTGCACAATTTTGATAGTTAAATGAGGTTGTGGGACGGACGCAGCATTGCTGCGTCTGTTCCTGCAATTTTGTATATTGAGGAAGGTGGTGCGTTTTGCGGCTATGGCAAATATTTTTCTACTTGAAGATGACAAAATTCTGAGCAAGGGTATTTCTATCGCCCTAAAAAAAGACGAGCATATGGTCACAGCAGTCTATGGGTATTTGGAAGCATTGAAGCAATACCAAAAACAAAAGTATGATTTGTTTCTGCTTGATATTAACCTGCCTGACGGCAATGGTTTGGAATTTTGTGAAAAAATTCGTGAAACATCGGAAACACCCGTATTATTTCTAACTGCTAATGATACGGAAGAAGATATGTTGGAAGGGTTTGGCGTGGGTTGTGATGATTATATATCAAAGCCTTTTTCTATCGAAGTTTTACGGAAAAAAGTATTGGCAGTTCTAAAACGAAGAGGCGTAGGAAAATTTCGTATGAAATACAGAGATTTAGAGTTAGATAAAGAAAAGTGTCTTGTTTTGATGAAGGGACAGGAAATACATTTGACCTCAACAGAATACAAATTGCTCCTTTATCTAATGGAAAACAGGGGAAGGGTTGTTACAAAGGCAATGCTTTTGGAACAGCTTTGGGATATAGATGGAAACTTTGTTGATGATAATACCGTGCGTGTGAATATTAAGCGGCTAAGGCAGAAACTGAATGATGAAAAGCAGGAATACATTGTAACAGTTTTTGGCATGGGCTACTCTTTTGGAGAATGACGATGAAGCATTTTGTGATTTATAGAAAACTGATTTTAATTATAGGTACTGCTACAGCGGTGGTATCTGTTGGTGTGTTCTTTTTTATGGAGGACATCCTTTTCCGTACGCTTTTTATCTCTTTTGCATTTGTATTTTTTGGGGGTCTGTTGTTCCTGCTGGACTTTCTGCACAACCGCTATAATGATAATCTGTTAGAGGAGATTACGCTGCTCATTGAAGCATTGGTAGAACAGCAGGAACGGACGGTCTTTTCAGAAGCTGAGGATACCCTGACCGCACGGCTGCAGCATCAACTTCTAAAACTCCGCAATATTTTAAAGGCACAGAATCAAATGCTGACACAGGAGAAAGAACAGATTAAAACTTTAATCTCCGATATTTCGCATCAAATTAAAACGCCCGTAGCAGCGGCAAACACCTTTGCACAGTTATTAGGTGATACAGGGTTATCCGATGAGGAGAGAAGGGAATATATTGCCACCTTGCAGATGTCCCTTGAAAAGCTGACTTTTTTGACAAACAGTTTGATTAAAATGTCCCGTTTGGAAAGTGGCATTATCCGATTAAAACCTGAACAAAGCAGTTTAAATGATATTGTTATGCAAGCGGTAAAAACGGTTTATGCCAAAGCAAGGGATAAAAATATTACGATTACCTTTGATTGTGGGCAGACCTTTGAAGCCCTGCTTGATTTTAACTGGACGGCAGAAGCTGTTACCAATGTACTTGACAATGCTGTGAAATATACACCAAGCGGAGGAGTTGTGGACTTGAAAATCACCGAATATCCATCGTATTTGCGATTGGATGTATCCGATAACGGAATTGGCATTCCTGAAGAAGAACAGGCAAAAATCTTCGGCAGATTTTACCGTGGAAAGCAGTCAGCAGGAGTTGACGGTGTAGGGATCGGTTTATTGTCAAGAGTAACATGGTTTACACTTTGTGCAAGCACATGGTTTACATGTTATCA
>ERZ791635.1251-NODE-1251-length-10655-cov-3.61868_pt1 | contig 10655 bp, 11 predicted proteins | sample MGYA00510056_ERZ791635 | MGnify/ENA primary metagenome ERZ791635 (study PRJEB30046, sample SAMN00715187) | human gut metagenome | study: EMG produced TPA metagenomics assembly of the A metagenome-wide association study of gut microbiota in type 2...
GACGGGCAGACAGCCCGTACCCTATGAGAAGTCATAGAAGTACAGGCGTCTCCCGGTGTCTGAAAAAAAATCCGCTACGATTTCCTGTTCACCGAGGAAACGCACAATCGCATACCACAAAGGCATACTACGTTCCAATGACAAAGGTACAAATACTTTTCGGAAAATAACAAGAGAGAGTTATAAATGTTTAGGAAAGAAAATGAATGATGATTGTATAATTAAAGCGTATGTATATAAAAAGGCAGGCTTCAATAAGTTATCTTATTCATATAAGAAACCACTCTACAATTAAAGCACCTCTCTCTTACATAAACTAGCTACTTTTGTAACACACATCAATTCGTTCCACAAATATGGAACGAAACAATAACAGATGTGGAACTAAAGGGAAACAACTGTGGAACTAAAAGTCAACAGTTGTAGAACGAATTAACAGTAACTATAAAACCACTAAACATTAGTATATGAGTGCAATATATGACCTATTTGAGACTCCTAGTCCAAACAAAGAAGAGAAACAACCGCTACATGCCCGTATTGTCTCCAAAGGAACCGTAGATAAAGAAGAGTTTCTGGATCGTGTCCACAAATTTACCGGTATCAGCAGAAGTTTATTGGCAGGAGCCATGGAAGCCTTTGCCAATGAAGCACGGGATTTACTAGCCGACGGCTGGAATGTAGAAATGGGAAACTTCGGATTCTTCTCTACATCGTTACAATGTCCGCCGGTTAAAGATAAAAAAGAAATTCGGGCAGCGTCTGTCCAAATGAAAAATATTAATTTCCGCGCAAGTCGTCCATTCAAGAAAGAAGTAGGCGACAAAATGAGGCTGCAACGAGGAGAATCTATCACACGCCCTAAGAAAAATAGTATCTCCCGTGAGACGTGTCGCGAGCGCCTCAACACATATTTGGAAAATCACCTATTCATCAGCCGGACAGATTATAGCCATCTGACAGGACGAAATAAAAAAGTAGCTATTGAAGAATTAAATTCCTTTATTACCGACAGAATAATCCAAAAGGAAGGGGTTGGAAAGTTGACTGTATATATAAAGGTATAAACTCTTGGAACACAGAATTAAGAGCCACAACAAGATTATTGCTGTTGTAACTCAAGTATGATTTCATCAGTGATGTAGGCATCACTCAACGTTATAAGCGGATATTGTTTATTAAGAAGCAATGCATATACCTTACTATTATAGAACAAGTGCAATGCTTTTTCGGGAGAAATATTCAAACGCTCCGCTAATTGCATCACCACACGAGTGTATTTATTCCATACTAATACATCTATCATAAACGCAGGTTATTTTATTGTTATATATTCTTTGAAAGAGAGACACTCGTCAATGAGACGTTGATTGAGAATCCTTTACCAAAGTCGAGGTTTTCGCGTCCGACACCGACCAAAGGATACTCTACGGCCTGCGTACTACCATGATAGACCTTCATACAGATTCTCCTTTTTCTTTATAATGGGCTTCCCAGTTTTCAAGAGCTTCTACCAACGTATCGGCTATGTACTCACGACTCTGGGTGTGAAGCATGTCATATCCACTTATCAGGTATTGACGGATAAGATTCAGTTTTTCCAAACGGTTATAGAGAGTAGGAGCCGGAATACCCAACTTCTGGGCGGCACTCTCAATGGCAAAAATCACAAACTCCATGACTTTGCCATCAACAACGGGGGCTGATTGGCTTGAATGTAGCATAGCTATACCTCTATTATCTTAATGTAATATGTACAAATATAGTGTTTATTCTTACAACGTTCATCGTTTTTCGGCATATTTTATGATTATCAAGAACATTTGAGTATCGTGAAACTGATTGAAATATTCCCTATTTGGAAATGGCTATTAAAGCAGAATATATAAGGATCTATAAATCAGAATCATACAAACAAAATAAATAAAAGTGAATCAAAGTACGTACATCTAGGACCGTTAAAGCACCTCCCCGGAAAGTGCCCATAGTATCTTTGCATCGTGATCACAAAGAGAATTGATAAGTAAAGTAATTAATTTAAAAAACAAAAAACTATGGCACTTAGATACGTCATTAAAAAAAGAACATTCGGTTTTGATAAAACTAAAGCTGAAAAGTATGTAGCACAAAATGTAATCACCAATACGGTGGATTTCAGAGATTTGTGCGAGGAAATCACTAAAGTAGGAATGGTTCCCAGTGGAGCGGTAAAATTTGTACTCGATGCTTTGATCGATACATTAAATCTCAACCTTAGAAAAGGCATCTCTGTTCAATTAGGAGATTTCGGATGCTTCCGTCCAGGTATGAATTGCGAAAGTCAGGATACTGAAAAAGAGGTAGATAGCGATACGATACGCAGAGTGAAAATCATTTTCACTCCGGGCTACAAATTCAAAGAGATGCTAAGTAAAGTCAGTGTTCAAAAAGCGGTAGCTTCCGATGATGGTTCCATCAGCCCGGAACAACCGGACCCCAACCCGAATCCAAACCCGGATGACGGCAAAGGAGAAGCACCGGACCCGGCAGCATAAGATTAATCATCAGCCTTTAAAAGCAGGAAAACAGTACCGCCTACGGGCGGATACTGTTTCCCAAAGTATTCCTGTAAAAGACTTGACAACGCCTTTTTTATTTTGTATCTTTACCACATCTTAAAACATTAAAATATCAACATGAAAGAATTGCCATCAGAAGAGGAAGAAATTCCGTTTCGCATTAAAACTTATAAGAAAAAGGAATTGGCTTGTATGTACAATCCGAACATTACACCCCGTTGCGCCATACGCATATTCACCAAATGGATTAAAATAAATAAAGAACTGCTCCGGTTATTGACTGCCACAGGTTATCATCCGCGTACACGAACGTTTACTCCCCGGCAGGTACAAATCATCACCAGTATTCTGGACATTCCATAAGGATGCCAGAATACTGGTTTTATCATTGCAGTTGTCCCGCCGCTTTCAAATAAGCCACATAATTCACATACAATTGGAAATGGGCATCCACTTTCGTCTGATAAGCCTGCTGCCAAAGCACTTGTGCTTCCAGATAATCCGAAAGAGTTTCCAGTCCCACTTCATATTGCTTACCACTGACTTTCATATTCTCCTCTGCCTGTTCCAGCGAACGTTCGGAAAGCTCCGTTTCCAACCGGGCCTCATCCAGATTATTGGCAGCTTGCATCAACTCCAGCAACATCTTTTCATTGACATTTTCCTGTTCAAGACGAGCTTGTTCCAACTTCACTTTGGCAGACTTTACTTTATTGGTACGTTCGCCAAAATGAAACAGAGGGACAGAGACATTCAGGAATACGGAAAAAGCACCCTTTTTCATCAAAGTTTCATCATTGACTTCCAATCCGTGAAGATAATCATAACTACCTCTGACGCCGATACGCGGCAATAGTTCACTACGATTCAGCTTTACTTCCTGCTCGGCAATGGCTATTTGTTTGTTCAAGATTCCATATTCGGGACGGGCGGTAATATCAGAAACCTGCACTTTCCATTCCTGCTCAACTTCCGGAAAATCATCAGATATATCAATCTGTGCTGTCAAAGGGCGTCCGATGTAATGACAGAGATTCATACCCGCAAGACGGAGGGCGTTATCAGCCTTTCGCAAAGAAAGTTCACTCTCGTTGAGCTTCACCTGCACTTTCAGTACATCATTTTGCGGTTTCATGCCATGTCGGTGAGCACTCTTCACATTTTTGAAAAGTTCCGTTAGTAAGTTATGATATTTTTCCGCCACTTTTCTCATTTCCTTGGCTTTCACTAACTGCACGTATGCTTTATCTGTATTCAGAATAACTTCCGAAGTAGTTAAGGCTTCGTTCAAGTGTGCCATTTCTTTTCCTAGTAGTGACATTTTATAGGCGGCACGGATTTTTCCTCCCATATAAAGAGGTTGCTCCACTTGTATACCGCCCGAGTAAACAGTTCCGACCTTATAATCCAGATTCAATCCGGGAAAATAAGCGAAACCGCTCGATACCAGTTCTCCGGTAGCAGGATTGGGCAGGAAAACCGGAAGGTTTCCTCCCGGAACTCCGAGACTTCCATCCGCTGTGCTATAAATACCCGTTCCGTTGGCTGTAAAATTAGGGAAGAAATTGGCTTTATAACTAAGAGACATCAATCGGGCTGCTTCCGTCTGCTTATTAGCGGCAGCCATATCCTTATTATATTTCAGTGCCATTTCACGGCATTGTGCCAGACTTAGTTTTTCTTGCGCGGCAAGCGAAACCGACAGGCCGAACAATACACCCGCTACACTAATGGCTACAAGAATTTCTTTTTTCATTTGTCTGTCTTTTTTATATGAAAGAATAATGCATACAAAATCGGGATAAAAAGCAACGTTATCAACGTGCCGAACAGCAACCCACCCATAATAGAAGCCGCCAACGAACCGAACATGGCATCCGGCAACAATGGAATCATTCCCAAAATCGTAGTCAGCGAAGCCATCATCACAGGACGGAGACGACTTTGCGAACTGTCTATCAATGCCGTCACAGGTTCTACTCCCTGATTAATCTGCAAAGTGATCTCATCCATCAATACAATACCGTTCTTAATAATCATACCGATCAACCCCAATGTACCGACGATAGCCACAAAGTTGAATGTCTTCCCGGTAAGCAGCATTACAGCAACAACACCGACAAATACCAGCGGAATAGTACAGAAGATGATAACCGGTTTCCGGTAATCTTTGAACAGCATGATTAGAATGGATATCATCAGAATGATAGCAAACGGGAAATTCTTGAACAGATATTGCATAGACTTTGTGCTGGCGTTCCTCTCGCCTTGCCATTGAAGCCGATATCCGTCAGGCAGCGGAATCTGTTCAATCTGCGTGGCAATGGATTGCCGCGCCTTCTCCGTTTCTACCCCCGGAACAGGAGAACATTGCACCCGTTGGCTACGCTGCCCGTTATAACGGGGAACCACCGGATCTTCCCACTTCACATCAATCCGCTTACTGATTTGTTTTAACGGAGTTGTTCCCATCAACGTTTCCACCAGTTCTTCTTTTGATAGTGTTCCTGTCTTCAGTTTCATCATCATTTCCTGTGTCAGCAAACCGTTCAGAGAAGGAAGAGACGAGAATATCTGCGTATTGTCCAGGTTCTCAATCGGATTTCCGTGTTCGTCCAGGCAACGCAAGTAGATATTATCTTTGTGAATACCTTCATAGAAAGACCCGATAGGGATGCCGCTGGTAGCTGTCAATAAAGAAAGGCTTACATCGTTCCGGCTCAATCCGATAGCACGTGCCGTAGGCTGGTCATACTCAATAGTCAGCACCGGGATCTGTGGTTCCCAGTCCGTAGTAATCAGGTAAACATCCGGACAATTCTCCATAATCTTGCGGGCACTATCCGCCAACTGATGCAAAACAGCAGGGTCAGGACCGGTAAACTGCGCTTCAATAGGGTATTTTTTGAACATCAGGTTGTAGCGGTTCATCTTTACGTAAGCATCCGGATAATGTTGCGAAAGATATTGTTGAATTTCCGCCATGTTATCCACCAAATCATCCGGAGAGGTGAAGTCAATAATCAGTTCACCGTAAGATAAGGAGGGATTGGCTACGTTACGCACCAAGTTATAACGGGCAGGAGTACCACCAATAGAAGCAGTGACGTGTGTGACTTCCGGACGCTTTTTCAAGTAAGCTTCGATTTCCTCCAAGTCACGCGCCACGCGAGTGGAGTTAGTTCCTTCCGGCAATTTATATTCCATATAAAGCTGGTCGTAGACCATATCCGGGAAAAAGCCCTGCTTCATGAAACGGTAACTGAAAGCTGAAAGTAATACCAAAGCGATCATTGTAAACACAAAGCTCCAACGATGCGCCAGACTGAATGTCAACAATGAACGAAGCACGGCATAAATCTTTCCTTCATACACACGCTTTCCGGCAGCAGTTGTCGCAGAGATTTCCGGACGCAAAATCCGGTCGGCCATCAACGGAACGTGCACTAAGGCCAGCACCCAGCTAAGCAACAGGGAAACAGCGAGTACGATAAACAAATCGCGCGTATAGACGCCTGCCGTATCAGGCGACATAAAGATAGGAAGAAAAGCAATGATGGCAATCAGAGTAGCTCCCAGCAAAGGCATTGCTGTCTGCCGTCCGATAGCAGTCATTGCTTCCATCCGGCTCTTCCCGGCTTTCAAATCTACCAAAATACCGTCAATGATAACAATTGCGTTATCCACCAGCATCCCCATCGCAAGCACGAACGAGGCCAATGAAACACGCTGCATCGTACCATCCATAAAATAAAGGAACAGGAAGGAACCGAATACCGTCACTACCAGGCTGATACCGATAATCACCCCGATCTTGAATCCCATAGCAATCATCAGGATAACGACTACGATAATCACAGATTCTATCAGATTAAGAATGAACGTCCCTAACGAAGTGCCTACGCGTTCCGGCTGATAGAAAACCTTATGACACTCTACTCCTGCCGGAAGGCGTTCAGCCTTTAGTTGCTCCAGTTTCTTTTCCACTCGATGCCCCACTTTAATAATGTCGGCATCCGGAGAAGCAGCCACCATGATTCCTATCGCACGCTGGCGGTCATAAAACAGTTCGTTGCGGGTAGGGTCTTCATAATCTTTCTCAATACGGGCAATGTCACTCAACCGCAACTGATCGGCATCATGTCCCTGAATCAGCATACGACCGATGTCCTCCACCGTCTTAAACTTATCACTGACTGTCACCCGGATACGATTATCGCCATTATCATAATAACCAGTATAAGTAGTTTGGTTCTGTCCGTTCAATGTAGCTAGCACTTCGGCGGGTTTCACACCCAAGTTGGCCATCCGGTCTTGCAGGAGAGAGATGTTAATACATTCGGGACGTTTACCGTATAAGTCAACGCGCTCCACCCCATCCAATTCACTGACTTCACGTTTCACCAGTTCTGAATAATCAGACAGTTCCCTGTCGGAAAGTCCGTCACCCGTCAAAGCGAAAAACATTCCGTAAACATTTCCAAAATCATCTTTTACAATAGAAGGACTGGCACCTTCGGGAAGTTCTGCCTGTGCGTTCGCCACCTTACGACGCAACAAATCCCAGCATTGCTCTACGTCCGTCTCTTTGACAGTCGTTTTCAGTTCTACCTGAATCAAAGAGAGATCATTGTAGGAATAACTTTCCACATTATCTATATTCCCCATGGAGCGGATATTTTTCTCCAGCACATCCGTCACTTCCAACTCTACCTGATGTGCAGACGCACCGGGATAGGTAGTGACTACCATAGCGAGCTTTACCGTTATTTCGGGATCCTCCAGTTTACTCATTTCATAACTGGAATAAGCTCCTCCTACAATCAGTACGGCAATCAGGAAGTAGATCAACTTCTTGTTCTCAAATGCCCATTTACTAATATCAATCATAGCAGTCCTCCCACATTGGTTTCAGTAGCCGGAAGAAGCGGCTCCACCTGTTCTCCCTCTTTTACATGATGTACCCCCGAAGCGACAACCAAGTCACCGGGATTCACTTCTCCTGAAGTAATCAGACATCTGCCGTCACTAAGCAGACGGGTTACTGTCACATCACAACGGCGAATAGCGTGACTGGAAGCATCATAAAGAAAGATACTCGTACGCCCGTTCTCACGAAGAATCGCTCCACCGGGAACCGACAGGTTACGCACATCTCCTTCACTACATTCGATAGTTACCATTGTATTCATGCCGGGCGATGGAACTACCTGTTTATCCTCTTTTTTCAGTTGAAGCCGCATGGTGTACAACTGATTGGCATTTGCCTTAGGGGTGACACTAATCAGTTCCAAAGCATATCTTTGATGAGGATAAATATCGAATGTACAATAGTAGCGGGTAAACTGCTGTCGACGAATATATTCCACTGCCGGAAGATTAATCTCCACCTCCGGGCTTCCCTCACTGATGATGGAAACGACGGGCATACCGGCAGCTACCGTCTCATGGGAATCAAAAAGACGTTTCTGCACATATCCGCTAAAAGGAGCATACAAACGGGTGTATGCCAACTGGTCTTTAGCATGGTTATATTTGGCGGTAATCTGTCTCAATCCGTACACGGCCTTATCGTTAGCATCCGGTGTTGTCACATTTTCCTTATAAAGTGCCATCACCCGTTCCGCCTCCGCTTTCACACTTTGATATTCTGCTTCTGCCGCATCCAGCTGAATCTGATAGTCTGTCGGATCTAATTCTGCCAGTAATTGCCCTTTACGCACATAGGCACCGTCATTTACATGCATATACTGAATAGTACCACTCACCCGGAAAGACAGACTTATGTCCTGTGCCGCTTTCACCCGTCCCGGAAACTGCAAAGCTATTTGTCTGTCGGCAGAAAGTACGGTATCAATCTTCACTGCCGGCTTACTGTCTGTGTTTTGTACACGTTGCCCACACGAAGTCAACAGAACTGCTAAAAATCCTGTTAATAAGAAGTCTAATCGTCTCATATTTTCACTTATTAGTTAGTTGCCACAAAAGTATCCCAAGCAAACATGAGGAGAAAGGTTGATTTAGACGAAACATTGTTCTATTTGTACGTTACCTAAGATAAAAAGCCGAAATAGTTTGCTATTTGTATTTATTTGTTTATTACTTTGTAAAGAAATTCATTTCAACGAAAAGGAATATGGAACCACTGATGCCATTCAAGTATGTTATAATATCTCCGGAAGATACTTCCATGAAAGAAGGATGCATTATTTCCGAATTCAACCAATGCGGACTTTTCCTCTGCCAGAAAGGACAGGCGGAAATCCTGCTGGGAGGTAGACCATATCAGATTAACAAAAGGAATCTTTTCATATATACTGCAGCCAACCTTCTACAGATACGCCAAAGAAGCGCAGACCTGGAAGGAATCATGATAGAGGTCGATCTGGATTATATCATACCGATAGTAAACAAAGTAGCCAACTCGGAAAACTTGCTTTATTTGCGGGAAAATCCCTGTCTGTCGCTTTCCGAAGAGCAATATACATTTGTAGAGAACTTGCTCAAATCTGTAGAAAAACGAATTAACAGGGAGAATATCTGTAACAGTTCCCGACAGAAACAACATTTAATTTCTGAATTAATCAAATCCTGGGGACAAGTGATATGCTATGAGTTATTAAACATCTATTTCAACAACGAACCGCAAACACCACTACCACAGGACAAAAAGGATAAGATTTTCCAAAATTTCATGATTACCCTCTATCGATATTATCATCAGGAACGGGATGTTACTTTCTATGCAAACAAGCAATGTCTGTCCGCCCGATATTTTTCTTCTGTCATCAAGGAGAAATCAGGGAGTAGTGCTTTGCAGTGGATTATACAGAATGTCATTACAGAAGCCAAATATCTGCTCGATAATACCGATTTAAGTATTAAGGAAATAGCGACCAAGCTCAACTTCCCCACACAATCATTCTTCGGGAAATATTTCAAGCAGTATGTCGGCATATCTCCTAAAGAATATCGGAACAAACTTATCAAACAGTAACTTTCTTAAACTGCCGGAACTGCCACCACAACATACCTCCGGATATAAGACTAGCCGCCAAATCTGCCACAGGCATACTGGCCCAAACACCCATTTGTCCATAATAATGAGGTAGAATCAATAAACAGGGCACTAAGAATAACATCTGTCGGGTCAGCGACAAGAAAATGGCTTTACTTGCCATTCCGATACTCTGGAAGAAGTTGGAAGCTACCATCTGAAAACCTACAATCGGATAGAAGAACACCACTACACGAAATCCCTTAGACGCAATACTGATTAATTCTGCGTCCGAAGTAAAAATGGAAGATACGATTTCCGGAATGAACATACCTATCAGGAAACCTATCGTTGTCACTACAGTTGCACAATAAATGGTTACTTTCAGTACTTCCGTCACACGAGGATAGAGCTTCGCACCAAAATTATATCCCGCAATGGGCTGCATCCCCTGGTTCAGTCCCAATACAATCATAATAAAGACAAAAACAATACGATTAACAATACCGAATGCACCGATCGCCAAATCACCTCCATGCTCTTTTAATCCCTGATTAATCAGAATCACAATAAAGCAAGACGCCATATTCATCAGGAAGGGAGACATACCGATAGCCAATGAATCCAACACGATCTTCCGTTTCAAACGGAAAATACCTTTTTTCAATCGTATCAGTTCGTCTTTGCGACAGAACAGATGAAGCTGCCAGACCAAGGCGATCAACTGCGCACAAACCGTAGCTGTGGCCGCCCCGCGAATTCCCCAGTCGAATACAAAAATAAACAAAGGTGCAAGTAATACATTGATTAACACGGTCGTGATGGTTGCCACCATCGCTTTCTGCGGATGTCCCGAGGCACGAAGCACTGCATTCAGCCCCAAATATAAATGAGTTACCACATTTCCCAGCAGAATAACCTGCATAAATTCGCGGGCATATTTGACAGTCTCATCACTTCCGCCGAAAAAATAAAGTATCGGATCAAGAAAAGGCAGAACGACCAGCGTAAAAGAGATACCTATAATAAGGTTTAATACAAACACATTTCCCAAAACCCGCTGTGCGGTATCATAATCTTTCTGGCCCAACTTCACAGAA
>ERZ791635.1279-NODE-1279-length-10453-cov-2.69475_pt1 | contig 10453 bp, 6 predicted proteins | sample MGYA00510056_ERZ791635 | MGnify/ENA primary metagenome ERZ791635 (study PRJEB30046, sample SAMN00715187) | human gut metagenome | study: EMG produced TPA metagenomics assembly of the A metagenome-wide association study of gut microbiota in type 2...
CCGGGCTATGCACTTTTTCGAGCCCCTTTTATGCACTTTCTACTTGACAAACACATAAATTAAAGCGGTTTTATTTGATTTTATAAAAATGGAGGTAATTTTAAAGTCAAATTCGTACGAAATTTATGTTGTAATTTGAGGTAAAATAGTATATACTATTATTGTATTATGCTTAAACGAGCTATAGACTTCCGGCTTGCTGACTTTAATCGGAAACGAGGTTTATTTTATGGACAACGACAACAAGAACACCTCCAACACTCAGGGAGATAAGGATTTACAGTCGCTAATATCCAATGCAATAGAAAATAGAAAGATACTTGATGCTTCAAACTCAAACGGACCTACGGGGGTCATACCTATCCCCTCAAAGGAACAGCAGAAAGCTGATCCGATACATGAGTCTGATCCAAAGCAGGATAAGACACCAAAAAAGAAAAAAGGCTGGAGCAAGAAGAAAAAGACGGGTATTGCTCTTGGAATAATATTTGTAGTATTCATTATTATAATTGCCATTATCGTAGGTTTGTTTTTCCACTACACAGGAATGCTTGACAGGACTAAAGACACTAAGATAAATTCAGGCAAAGCGCCTATAAATTCCAGCGAACTTACAAACGAGGCTGATACATTTGACGCAAAGGAAAAAGAGGACGAGCTTAAGGCTCAGCTACAAAAGCAGTCCTCCAAGATATCCAGCGAGGACGTAACGAACATTCTGCTCATTGGTGAGGATATCCGTGATACAGAAGAGGAGAGCCGTGGAAATACTGATGTTATGATGATAATTTCCATAAACACCAAGAACAAGACTATTACAATGACCTCCCTTATGCGTGATATGTACATTTACATGGCGCAGTTTGACGAGGGCAACAGGCTCAACAGCGCTTACTGGCACGGTGGCTGTGAGTATCTTGAACAGTGTATTGAGGATTATTTCGGTATCCAGATAGACAGATACGCAAGAGTGAATTTCTACTCGTTTATAGATATAGTTGAGACTGTAGGTGGTATCGACATGGAAGTGTCAAAGGCTGAAGCCGAGGGCATGAAGAAGCCGATGGCTGAACAGAACAAATACCTTAAAAATAAGAAAGGCACTGACTATATAAGCGACGACATATTTGCGGGCAAGAGTGATGAGGATAAGGTAAAGCTTCATCTTAACGGAAATCAGGCACTTGCGTTTGCAAGGCTTAGATATGTAGGAAATTCCGACTATGAGCGTACCGAACGTCAAAGACGTGTTATCTCAGAGATCATAACCGAATCCAAGAAGCTCAGTCTTGTTCAGCTTGACAAGCTTCTGAACAAAGTCCTTCCTGAGATAAACACAGACCTTACTGATGGTGAGATCGCAAATCTGCTCCTCAATGCTTTTGACTATATGAAATATGATATCCAGCAGCTTAGAATACCTGCTGACGGCTATTTCACAAACGAAGTCATCTATAGCATGGACGTGCTTAATCCGGACTTTGCCGCAAACTCTGCGTTCATTCAATATATAGTTTACGGCAGTTGTAAAAACATTGACGAAGCTATCAAGCAGTATCAGGAAGAAAATGCTTACAACTACAGCTATGACACTGGGTATTACGGCTACTAACTGAATAATTGATATCCGCTTTCCTTTGGGGAGGGCGGATATTTTTTTGCTTCGTGCAAAAAATATAAAAAAATGGTTGACAAATACCCATAAGGGGTATATAATATATATGCAGTAAAAGATACCCCATAAGGGTATTTGATATAGTAAGGAGGCAAAAAACATGGACAACAGAAATGATAAAGAACTGTCATGCGGCTGCTGTGATACTTGCAGGCACAAGCACACTCCTCGTGATGATAAGGAAATAAAACAGCTAAAGAATAGGCTAAGCAGAGTTTCGGGACAAATAAACGGCATTATCAAAATGCTTGACGATAACCGCTACTGCGGAGATATACTCATTCAGGTTGCAGCGGTTGAAAGTGCAATGCAAAGCTTCGGCTATCTTATTTTGCAGGAACACATGAAGACCTGCATGACAGAGGAGATACAAAGTGGCAACACTGAAGTTGTCGATGAAGTATTAGAGCTTATGAAGAAGCTTAAATAGAAAGGCAAATATCTATGAAAAAGTTAAAATTCAATGTAACTGGCATGAGTTGTGCGGCGTGTCAGGCTCATGTGGAAAAGGCTGTGAGTAAGGTCAATGGCGTAATGGACGTAAATGTGAACTTGCTTGCAAACAAAATGACGGTGGATCTTGACGAGGGCGTAACTAACGCTCAAGCGGTCATAAATGCTGTTGAAAGTGCAGGATATGGAGCAAGCGAGATAGGCGACAAAGAAAACAAAACTGCATCACCTGTTGCGGCGGCTCAGGACGAAAGTAAAAAGATGAAGAAACGTCTGTGGTGGTCTGTGGGATTTTTGATACCGCTGTTCTATATTTGCATGGGACACATGGCGAACATACCTATACCTCCTATTTTTGCAGGGCACAAAAACATGATGATATACGCAATCACTCAGCTTTTGCTCACAGTGCCTATCATTGCAATAAACTTTCACTATTTTTCAAACGGCTTCAAAAATCTTATCCACCGCTCCCCTAACATGGACAGCCTTATAGCTCTTGGTGCGGCGGCTTCATTCATATACAGTGTTTACGGCACTTACAGAATGGCTTACTTTATGGGCAGGGGCGACCTTGGCTCGGCACATGAGTATATGATGAATCTATATTACGAGTCATGCGGCATGATACTCACACTTATCACTGTGGGAAAATATCTTGAGGCTCGCTCAAAAGACAAGACGGCTAATGCTGTGAACAAGCTTGTGCGCCTTGCGCCTAAGACGGCAGTTGTTATCCGTGACAGCGAGGAGGTGGAAGTTCCTGCGGAGAGCGTAATGGTGGGAGATGTATTCCTGCTCAAAGCTGGCTGGTCTGTGCCATGTGACGGAGTTCTTATTGATGGAAACTGCACTGTTGACCAATCTGCACTCACAGGCGAGAGCATACCTGTAGACAAGGCAGTGGGTGACAGAGTTATGAGTGCAAGCGTATCGGCTGGCGGTTTTGCTAAGGTAAGGTGTGAGAAGCAAGCTAAAGACTCAACACTTTCACAGATAATCGCACTCGTTGAGGACGCTTCTGCTTCAAAAGCGCCTGTAGCAAGGCTTGCAGACAAGATAAGCGCTGTGTTCGTGCCTATAGTTATAACGATAGCTCTTATTTCACTGATAGTTTGGCTGCTGCTTGGCTATAGCTTCGCATTTGCTCTTAACATGGCAATATCAGTGCTTGTTATATCCTGCCCATGCTCATTGGGACTTGCAACGCCCACTGCAATAATGGTAGGAACGGGTAAAGCGGCACAGTTCGGTATCCTAATAAAATCCGCTGAAAGCCTTGAAACTGCTCACAGCATTGACACTGTTGTTCTTGACAAAACAGGTACTTGCACAGAAGGCAAGCCTGAGCTTATTTCAGCGCAAGCGTTTGGTGATTTTGATGTTTCAGAGCTTAAAAAGCTTTGTGGCTCGGCAGAAAGCGGTTCATCGCACCCGCTTGCAAAGGCTGTTACAGGCCACTGCAAGACAAATGGCATTGAACTCTTCCCTGCTGAAAGCTACACAGAAACAGCAGGCGGTGGTATATCGGCTGTTGTTGAGGGCAGAAACGTTCTTATCGGTAACAAGCGGCTTATGGACAACAGCGGAGTTGACATATCGATGGTTGAGGAAACGGCTCATGCTCACGCTGACAATGGTGAGATACCACTTTATGCAGCGATCGACAACAAACTTGCAGGCATTCTGTTCATTGCAGACAAGATAAAAGAGACAAGTGCAGAGGCTATAGAGGGCTTCAAAAAGGCAGGAATTGAAACTGTAATGCTCACAGGGGACAACGAGAAAACAGCTAGAGCAATACAGAAAAAGCTTGGCATTTCACAGGTAAGATCACAGCTTATGCCTGAGGACAAGGCTACGATAATCAAAGAATTGCAGGAGCAGGGCAAAAAGGTAGCCATGATAGGCGACGGAATAAACGACGCACCTGCCCTTACAACGGCAGATGTTGGAATAGCTATCGGTGCAGGACAGGATATTGCTATCGAATCAGCTGATATCGTGCTTATGAAAAGCGATCTGAATGACGCAGTTACGGCTGTCAAGCTCAGCAGGAGCGTTATGAAGAACATCAAGGAAAACCTTTTCTGGGCGCTTATTTACAACTCGCTTGGTATTCCGCTGGCGGCAGGAGTATTCTACGGCTTGCTTGGCTGGAAGCTCAATCCTATGTTCGGTGCAGCGGCAATGAGTTTAAGCTCAGTTTGCGTTGTGACCAATGCGTTAAGGCTCAATCTTTTTAAAAGTGGCAGAGAAAACAAAGCCGCAAAGGCTGAAATAAATACTAAAACGGAGGACGAAAAAATGAAAAAGGTAATGAAGATCGACGGCATGATGTGTTCACACTGCACAGGCACAGTAACGAAGGTGCTTAATGCGATAGACGGCGTTACAGCAGATGTTTCCCTTGAGGACAAGTGCGCTTACATCACACTTGACAAGGACGTGGCTGACGAGGTGCTTTCTAAGGCGGTGACGGACGCAGGGTATAAGGTAAAGGGGATAAAATAACGCAGATATTTTATCCCTCGCATAGTAATTGAGTATAAGTAAAAACGGTGGAGAGTGTTTGTCATTCTCCACCGTTTTATTATTTACGCTATTCCGTTTTGTCATCGGTTTTCTCTGCCATATCCTCCTGAATTATCGGCATTTCTACTATCGCCTTGAACATATCTCCGTCTATTTCGATATTGAAGATACCACCGCAGGCTTCCGTAAAGCTCTTTGATATGGATAATCCCAAACCGCTTCCGCCGTCTGTTCGTGACTTATCCCCTCGCACAAATCTTTCAAGTATCTCTTCCTCTGTGAAGTTTATCGGCGTTGCCGAAATGTTCTTCTCGGCAAATACTATTCTGTCCGCTTTTTTGTACACATCAAGGAATATCCTTGTGCCGTCCATAGAGTAATTCAAAGCGTTGTCAACAATGTTTTGGAATACTCTGTAAAGCTTGTCGCCGTCGCCCATTACCATTGCGCTGTCGGCATTTATGTTTATCTTTACTATCTTGCCACTGTCAGCTATCTTGTCCTCTGCGTCTGCGATGCACTGATTTAACAGCATCACAAAATCAAGCTTTGTTAGGTTCACATCAACGCCGCTTGTGGCTTTTGCTATGCTGAAAACGTCAGACACAATGCCTTTGAGCTTCTGCGCCTTTTTATCAAGTATCTTCACATAGCTCGAAGCTTCATCGTCAAGATCCATTTTCTTAAGCAGGTCGATATAGCTGATAATGGAAGTCAGCGGTGTTTTCAGGTCATGGGAAACGTTTGTCACAAGCTCTATTTTCAAACGCTCCGATTGTATTTGCTGCTCCACAGACTCTCTCACCTTATCCTGAACTGAGTTGAGTTTTTCAGATTCAGCATACACAGGCGAAGTTTTTCTTATCTTGCCCTCATAAGGCTTTTCTTCTCCAAGGCTGTCTATCTGTTTGCTGAGCTTTGAAAGCTGTGAGAAGTCACGAAGCATTGATATACACAGAACAATTTCTACCGCCAACAAAATTAACATCGTCAATCGACTAGACATCACAACAAAAATTCCAACGAATATAAGTATGAACTTCCAAGTAAGCTTTATTCCAAGCGGAAGTCCATGAAAATAGTGATACAGTGATGTTTCCTTATACTTGCGCCATAGGAACTTACATAATCTGCAAATAAGGCTTTCTTTGAATATGCTTCTTGTCTTTATCTTGCCAACAAACTCCATAAGCGAGCCGAAGCCTGCAAAATATGCCAATGCAAACAACGCTACAGCAAGTATATTTCTGAAAACGGAATTAGCCAAAGCATTGTCAAAAATATTTTTGGTAATGCTCACATAATAATTCCAGCAGGCGCCAAATACAAAAGCAAATGTAATAGCCAATACCATTAGGATAAGGTAAACTTCCGTTGGCACTTTTTTTAGAAAATTGCCTTGCTTCCAGCGTTCAACGCTCTCAGGCTCCGCATTATATGCACAGATCAGGAGCAGATAGCACACAAGTATAAATTCAATAACACCAAAAACGATCACAAAAAGCTTTGCACGATACATATCATTCAAAGCCTCGGTATATTCCTTTTCCATTGCCGTAAGCTTTTCAGCTTTCGGTGCAAAGAATACCGTTATACCTGAATCGTCATTGTCTGTCGCTTTGTAATCAGGCAGGTCATAGAGGTTTTCACATTTTGCCCATGCGTTTCCGTAATCGTCCTCATAATAATATCTGCCGTTGTCATAGTCATAGTATTCATTGCCGTCATCAATGTAATAATTTTCACCAATTTCTTCATCTTCAAGCCTGTCGGAATATTTCAGACCGTTTTTCAAATCAAGACCTTTAATAACATTATATCTTGAGTCTACATTATAGAAAGCTATTGGATCATAATTGCCGTAATTGTAGAAATATCTGCCGTAATTATCATAATAGCTTCCGCCTACGGGCATAAGATTATCGGCATAAAATTCTTCTGTCACGTTATCCTGATACTCCGCTGTATTGTAATAGTAGTCAACTATCTGCCCTGATGAAGTTCTGTCGCTCATTACCTCGTTATCACGGCGAAGTATATAGTTTTTGTGCGACGATTTAAAAGCTTCTATCTTATCCGTTTCGCTGTCATAGTTTTCTATATCTTTTATATTTGACAGATATATTGTTTTGCCATTTTGAGTAATTCCCACATAGTAATCAAATTGACTGTCTATAAGCCGTATACCGTCTTCTGTTTTTTTATATTTATAGCGGTTATAGTCAAGATAGTTAAGATAGTCATTGAGCAGGTGTCTGGGCTGAGTGTAGTTCCAATCCTCATCAACATATCTGAGATAAGCCGAAGCTGTAACGCACAGTTCCTCATACATTTCATTGGAAGCCAGCTTATAGCTTTCTGATCTAAGATAAGACTTACTGCTGCTGTCAGCATGGCTGTTAGCATAAAGCACCAAAGACAAGCAAAAGCCGCCTGCAATAACGCAGGCTAGGATAAATGCAATAATTCTCGTCTTTTTTGCTGAGAATATCTTAAACCATTCTGCCTGCTCAAATTTTCTCGATTTTGTAGCCAATTCCCCACACCACCTTCAAGTATTTCGGCTCTCTAGGGTTTATTTCTATTTTCTCTCTGATGTGACGAATATGTACCATTACCGTGTTTTCAACGGCATAAGCGTCCTCGTTCCATACCTTTGAATAGATCTCCTCGGCAGAAAATATCCTGCCTGCGTTTTTCATAAGAAGCTCAAGAATTTTAAGCTCCGTGGCGGTGAGTTTGACAGGTTCTCCGTCAACCTTTAAGCTTTTCGCCTGAGTGTCAAGCTCCAGACCGCCTATTTCTATAATATCCGTTTTGTTTGCCGTGTCGATAGCGCCAAGCTGCATATATCTTCTCAGGTTGCTTCTTACCCTTGCCACAAGCTCCATAGGGTTATAAGGCTTTGTTATGTAATCGTCAGCGCCCATTGAAAGCCCAAGCACCTTATCTGTATCCTCAGATTTCGCAGAAAGCACAAGTATAGGGATATTCTCTGTTGCCCTTATTTTCATCATTGTAGAAAGTCCGTCCAGCTTAGGCATCATGACGTCAATGAGTATAAGCTGTATGCTGTTCTCAGTGAGCTTCTCCAAAGCCTCAAGACCGTCATAGGCTTTTATTACCTTATAGCCCTCCATTTCAAGCAGCTTTGCGATAGCTCCCACTATATCTTTATCATCATCTACAACAAGGATTACAGGCTCCTTTATCTCCATATCGGCACGATCCTTTCTTTTACGTTTATTATTATAAGCCACATTCTTTAAAAACAGCTCAACATAATTCTTAATTAAATCTTAATGTACTCTATGATTATATCACATTTTTTCTGACATTACAACAAAAAAAGACGGGCGAAATAAATTCCGTCCGTCTTTATATGGCAAGTTATATTACTTATTCTTTTCCAAATATGCGTGATACTGCTCGTTGAGAGTTTTAAGTTCTGAATCAACAGTACCCTTATACTGCTCTTTGAGCTGTGTCCACGTATACTGTGAGCCATTCTCATCTGTCTTCATAACTGAAGTATACAGATAAGGAATAACAGCTTCCTTAGTATCATTTGTTGCAGCGTCATTATCTGACAGAGTTGTGGAAATGCCATAACCAGGGTCAAATATCTTAGTGAACTTGTCTGTAACAAGGTCAACGTAAGCTACGTTATACATATCTTCTGTCCAGTTAGGATTGTTTACAAAGAACTTCTCCTTCTCGATATCCTTATATGTATCCTGAGTATAAACTATCTTTGCACACTCAAGCCAGCACTTCATGGCGTCATTCTTTGTCGAACCCTTTACCCACATATACGCATTCATGTCGATAGTTGTATAAAGCGTATCAGAGTTAGGATCCTTTGGCATTGGAACTACGCCCCAATTGTCGCCGTCCTTTGGTGAATGTGTACCGGTAGAAGCCCATGGACCCATTGCATAGAAGAGGATATTCTTCTTGAATGCGTCGCCTGCCTGTCCTACCCAATCAGGATAGTACATACCATTCTTTGCGATATCATAAAGCATATCAGATGCTCTTACAAAGTCAGCGTCGTTAAGATTTGAAACATACTCGTCCTTATCAGCGTCATATGTGATAAGAGTCTTACCTGTTGACTGGAAGATAAATGGTGCGAACCAACCGTTTATGCCGTATCTCTCCTCGTCAGCAGCAGCGCCCTCAACATATTCTGACATCATGTCATACCATGCGTTCCAATCCCACTCGCCGTTCTGATAAAGCTCATATGGATCATCAAGACCGGCAGCGTCTATCATAGACTTATCATATGTGATAACAGAACCTGGCAGGAAGTTGATAGGTGCAACAAAGTGCTTGCCGTTGAGAGTGAACTGTTCTGCAACGTCCTTGACATCGCTCCACATAGCACTGTCGAAATCAACGATATCATCAACAGGCTGGAACATTTCCTTGATACAGTTTGCAGGGAATGTCATAGACTGCTCATACCAGAACATATCCGGTGGATCGTTAGACATAAGTCTTGCTGCGAGCTTATCATACTTGTTCATTGATGAAGTCTGAGAATACTTGATCTTACCGCCCTTTTCCTCAAAAAGAGTAAGGTCGGTTCTCTTTTCCGGCTCTTTCTTAGTTGGGTTTATGTCAAAATAAGAAAGCCACTCCAACTCCTTTTCCGAACCATCAGGGATAGTAGCAATATCGTCGGTGCTTGCTACCTTTACCTTATCAACATAAGAGCTGCTTGAATCGCTGCCTGATGAGCTACCGCATGAAGCTACGCTCACTGCTGACAAGAGAGCCATTGCACCGGCAATAACACGCTTGGAATTTTTCATTATATATAACCTCCGTAACGGATCGTTTTCATTAGAAAACGTTTCCTTGATTCTTACAAAGCTATTATATCACTGAATGTAATCGTTGTCAACAAAGTTACAACCACTGTTGCATTCTTTTAAATACTTTTGGTGATTTCAACAAATAACCATTCATTTTTTTGGTGATTAAGCCTACAGCATAAAGAAAGCGGAAACAACATTCAGCCGTTTCCGCTTCATATAATATACGATATCTATGCTCTTACCAGCTTATTGATTCGTTTTGCTCTGGAATACTTCGCCACATAACGCCTTGTATCCTTACTGATAACACCGCTGAGAGCAAGCAACGCTATAAGGTTTGGCAGTGCCATAAGTCCATTGAAAATATCAGCGATCGTCCAAACGGCAGAAACCGTCATATATGGTCCGATAAATACAGCGAGGATATAGAGATATCTGTAGACCATGACCACCTTCATGTTGCTGTTAAAAAGATATTCCATACACCTTTCACCGTAATAGTTCCAGCCAAGGATAGTTGTGAAAGCAAAGAATACAAGACAGACCATAAGAATGAATGCAGGTATCATTGACGGCAGGAACGAGAAGCCGGTCTGGAAAGCGTGATTTGTGACCTCAACGCCCTCAAAAGGCTTGCCTGTTACTGGGTTGATAGCCTCGTAGCTTCCCATCATTACGATAGCAAGACCTGTCATAGTACATACAACGATAGTGTCGATAAAAGTGCCACACATAGAAACAAGACCTTGTCTTACCGGCTCTTTTGTCTGAGCGGCTGCGGCTGCGATAGGTGCCGAACCAAGGCCTGACTCATTTGAGAAAATTCCTCTTGCAACACCCTTTTGTATAGCAATGAACATTGTAGGAAGAGATCCGCCTGCGACAGCCTTGAAGCTGAATGCCTGTTCAAAAATAAGGGCAACAGCGTGAGGGAGCCTCTGAATGTTTATAACAATAAGTG
>ERZ791635.1293-NODE-1293-length-10412-cov-3.43613_pt1 | contig 10412 bp, 4 predicted proteins | sample MGYA00510056_ERZ791635 | MGnify/ENA primary metagenome ERZ791635 (study PRJEB30046, sample SAMN00715187) | human gut metagenome | study: EMG produced TPA metagenomics assembly of the A metagenome-wide association study of gut microbiota in type 2...
ATTCTCTTAGCCTCTGACATTTTTTATAGATTAAGTATTTGGGCTACAAAGGTATGAATTTTCAGTTTATATCTTCCACACAAAAAGGTGAAATATTATTTATCGGTTCATATTTGTCCTAAAACCCGGATTGTAACACAAATGTAACATATATGACATTTCATCATAACATAGCTCTTCTACCTTTGCGCCCATTAAAAATAGAGTGAACAAAATTTATGGAAACAATGTTTTTGGGAATCGTCGTATTCCTCTTTCTGCTAGCCATATTCGATTTGGTAGTAGGCGTCAGTAACGACGCAGTAAACTTCATGAACTCCGCTATCGGTGCCAAAGCAGCATCATTCAAAACCATTATCGCCATCGCCGCCCTTGGTATCTTTATTGGCGCCACACTGAGCAATGGTATGATGGACATCGCACGTCACGGTATCTTCCGCCCTGAACAATTTTACTTTCAGGAGCTGATGTGTATCTTTCTGGCTGTTATGGTAACGGATGTCGTCTTACTGGACATTTTCAACTCTTTAGGAATGCCTACCTCAACTACTGTATCTATGGTGTTTGAACTGCTGGGAGGTACTTTTGTATTAGCCCTCATCAAGATAGCAGGAGACGAAACCGGCATGTTGGGCTTTGCCGACCTGCTGAATACAGAAAAAGCCTTGTCCGTCATTTTGGGTATTTTCCTCTCGGTAGCCGTAGCCTTCTTCTTCGGTACATTGGTACAATACCTCTCACGCCTTCTCTTTACCTTTAATTATACCAAGAAACTGAAATACACCATTGGTTTGTTTGGCGGTGTTGCCGTAACAGCCATTATCTATTTCATGCTGATAAAAGGACTGAAAGACTCTTCCTTTATGACCCCTGACAACAAGCATTGGATTCAAGAGAACACTCTGATGTTGGTAAGTTGCAGTTTTGTATTCTTCACCATTCTGATGCAAGTACTGCACTGGTGCAAAATCAATGTATTTAAAGTGGTCGTTATGTTGGGTACTTTTGCTTTAGCCATGGCTTTTGCCGGCAATGACCTGGTGAACTTTATCGGTGTGCCCTTAGCCGGTTTCTCCGCATATACCGACTTCATGGCGAATGGCAATGGTAATCCGATGGGTTATCTGATGGATTCACTGAATGGTCCCGCCACTACCCCATTCTTATTCTTATTTTTAGCAGGAGTCATTATGGTATATGCCCTGATAACCTCGAAGAAAGCGCAAAATGTTGTAAAAACGTCGGTAGACCTTTCACGCCAGGATGAAGGCGATGAAATGTTCGGTTCATCAGCCGTGGCACGTAGTATTGTCCGTTCCACCATGACCGCTTCAGAAAACATATCCAAGGTATTGCCCGACAACTTGAAACGTTGGGCCGACAGCCGCTTCTGCAAAGATGTTATGATCATGGAAAACGGTGCTGCATTCGACTTGATACGCGCCTCAGTCAATCTGGTATTGGCAGGTCTGCTCATTGCTTTGGGTACTTCTCTGAAACTTCCTCTTTCTACCACTTATGTTACCTTTATGGTTGCCATGGGTAGCTCGTTAGCCGACCGTGCATGGAGCCGCGACAGTGCTGTCTATCGCATCACCGGCGTTCTTTCCGTCATCGGTGGTTGGTTCATTACTGCCGGAGCTGCCTTCACTATTTGTTTTGTGGTAACACTCATTATGTATTACGGCGGCACATTTGCTATGCTGGCTTTGATTGCACTCGCCATATTCCTATTGGTGCGTAGCAATATCAACTACAGCAAGAAACAGAAAGATAAAGGTAAAGACGATATATTCGCACGCCTCATTACCAGCAAAGACAAAGAAGAACGTTGGACATTGCTCCGCCAGCACGTTAATAATACATTGGTAGCCGAAATGACATTTACCAACGAAACTTATCGTCAAATAACCGACGGATTCATCAACGAGAATTTGAAAGCCCTGCGTAAAGCCGTAAGCAATACTGACAGCCAGAAGGAAATGCTGAAAAAAATACGCCGCAAAGAGATTCTGGGTCTGCGCCGCATAGACAACTTTACCGCCATCGAAAAGAACACCTGGTTCCATTTGGGTAGTAATAGCTGCGAACAAATGCTCTACTGTCTGAAACGTATCTGTGACCCTTGCAAAGAGCACGTAGACAATAAATTCACTCCGTTATCAGAACGCGCCACCAATGAATTTATCCCTGTCCGCGACGAAATGACCGCACTGATGGCTCGCGCTACAGAAGTGCTTGCCAATAAGGATTACACTCAAACCGATGCTTTGCTGCGTGAAGGAGCTTTGTTGAAAAATAAGATTTCCACCCTGCGAAAACAGCAAATGGACCGCATACAGGAACGTGACGTGAACGTAAAAGCCTCCATGGTATACCTTAACGTGCTACAAGAATCACAGGAATTGGTATCCTGCTGGCGTCATTTACTGCGCGCAGACCGTATGTTCCAAACTGATTTGAAGAAATAACACACCTATTCTTATAATAAATAATAAAATTGTGATAGCTTCTTTTCCTTATTTAAGGAGAAGAAGCTATCTTTGTCTCATTATAATCCGTGATTATTCATAATTATTACAATAACAATCTATGGAAAACCTCAATCAAATTATCAAGCAATTCCCCGAGGTGGGCGAAGTAAAAGAAGTAAAAGCACTGACTTCAGGGCTGATCAACCAAACTTATTTAGTAAAAACTGTCGATCCCCAAGAAGCTGATTACGTATTACAACGTATCAACCATCAGATATTTACCGACATCGACATGTTACAGCACAACATCGAAGTGGTGACAGGTCATATCCGCAAAAAGCTGGAAGCACAGAACGAAACAGACATCGACCGCAAAGTGCTCCGTTTCCTTCCGGCTACCGATGGAAAGACCTTTTATTATGATGGCGAAGGCTATTGGCGCGTATCAGTATTCATTCCCCGTTCACAGACTTTGGAAGCTGTCACTCCCGACTCTTCTTATTTGGCAGGTTTGAAATTCGGCGAATTCCAAGCTATGTTGGCCGATGTGCCCGAACAGCTGGGTGAAATTATTCCTGATTTCCACAACATGGAATTCCGCATGAAACAGTTGCGCGAAGCCGTTGCCACCAATGCAGCCGGCAGACTGAGCGAAGTGCAGGACATCGTTGATGCCATTGAAAAAGATGCCGACGAAATGTGCAGTGCCGAAAGACTGTTCCGCGAAGGCAAACTTCCGAAACGTATCTGCCACTGCGATACTAAAGTCAGCAACATGTTGTTTGATGAAGACGGTAAAGTGCTTTGCGTTATCGACCTCGACACTGTCATGCCCAGCTTCATCTTCTCCGATTTCGGTGACTTCCTTCGTTCGGCAGCCAATACAGGCAAAGAAGACGAAAAGGATTTGAACAATGTCCGTTTTAATATGGAGATTTTCAAGGCATTCGCCAAAGGATACATTGAATCAGCCCGTTCGTTCCTGACTCCGGTTGAAATTGAGATGTTGCCATACGCTGCCACCTTGTTCCCATATATGCAGGCTGTACGTTTCTTGGCCGACTATATCAACGGTGATACGTATTACCAGACCAAATACGAAGGTCACAATTTGGTACGCACAAAAGCCCAATATAAATTATATCTGGAAGCAAAAGCTGCCGTGCCCGAAATGAAGGCTTACATTGCAGGTCTGCTGTAATAGATATTTTTTCATTGCAGGGGCTCAAGAACTGAGTCCCTGCAATGTATAATCTTCACTAACGTTTGGGAATATCCACAGACTTCTCACTCTTCCCTTTCAGATGTTCTGAGAAATAATCCACCAGTCTCCAATAGAAATATTCATTCATGTCACCGAATCCGTGGCGCTGCTGCGGTAAAATCAGCATATCAAAGCGTTTGCCGGCACGGATCAATGCATCAACCACGCGCAGTGTATTACCCGGATGCACATTGTTATCAATATCACCGTGAATCAGCAGCAAATTGCCTTTCAGCTGTTTAGCAATCTGAGGATTGGTCGCTATCTTGTAAACAAAGGTAGTATCTCCCTTTTCGCTTACCACTTCCTTTACTCCGTGATGCGTTTCGCTCCACCAACGGTTATAAATATTATTATCATGGTTTCCGGCACATGAAACGGCAACCTTAAAGAAGTCAGGATATTGACACATGGCAGCCGTACTCATAAATCCGCCTCCTGAATGTCCGTGAATACCCACTTTATCTATATCTATATAATTATAACGCATTGCCAACTGCTCGATAGCATATTTGTGGTCGGCCAAGGGATAATCGCGCATATTGCCATATCCATAGTTATGATACCACTTGGAACGGCTTGGATGTCCGCCACGTTGTCCTACCGAAATGACGATGAAACCGGCTTGTGCCAATCGGTCTGTACGCGGAGTCATACGAGTAAACGGATAAACCGTACCTTCAACCTGCGGCCCCGGATAAACATAGTCTACAATAGGATATACCTTTGTAGAATCGAAATTAAACGGTTTATACATCACACCATAAAGGTCGGTCACTCCATCGGCAGCTTTCACCTTAAAAGGTTCGGGAAACTTGTAACCGGCAGCAAAAAGCTGCGAGAAATCACTTTCCTGAATCGTCATCACTTTATTACCGTTCGTATCCAGCAAGTCGGCACAAGGCACTGTATTGACACGTGAAAAGTTATCCACCACAAAACGAGCATCATCATCCACTTCCACGCGGTGGAAATAATCCCCCTTTGAAAGTTGCTTCAGTCCGCTACCATCCAAATTCACCCGATACAAGTGCTCATAATACGGGTTCTCGTTCGGGTTCATACCATTGGCAGTGAAATAAATGACACGCGCTTTATTGTCTACTTTCAATATTTCTTCCACATGCCAAGGTCCCTTTGTGATACGGTTTTTCAGATTACCTTTATCATCATATAAATAAAGATGCGCCCAACCGTCGCGTTCACTCCACTGTATCAGTTCTTTTCCATTGCTCAAAAGATGCAAAGGACGCGTTTCCTGATAAGTATTCATACGCTCTTTAATAACAGGAACAATAGAATCCTGCCCCACAGTGTAAGAACAAATATCTATCCGATGCAAGTCACGGCTTTTACGTGAAAGATAGAAACGTTTATTGTCACCCAGCCAGATTGAAGGCTGATCTTCCATATCACGCTGTTTCTGTAGCCACGGACTGTAAGAGAGTCCCAAAGTCTGATCTTTATAAGCGTCCACCTTTATTTCTTTCCGGCTGTTGTCACTCATATCAAACAAATACAAATGTTCTATCGGAGCTTCTTTTTCACCGGGCATCTGATATTTATAAGTTTCCAGGGTAGGACGCGGTTGTGCCATAGAGTTAATCACCCACAACTCTTTTACGGCCCGGTCATCGGAAACGGTCATTGCAAAATGACGGGAGTCGGGCGACCACACCCCATACACCCTGCGACGCTTGCCATTACACAGCGTATCAGTGTTGAGCGTACTGTAAGGAATACCGTAGCCAAAATCTTCCACACCGTCTTTGGTCAGCTGAATTTCGACAATAGTACTGTCCTTTTCATTCTTCTTTGCCTTCTCATAATCTTCACGGCTCATACGATAAAGATTCAGGTCTTTGGCATAAACCACCGTCTTTCCGTCAGGAGAGATTGATCCCCATCTGATTTTCTTGGGTTCTTTTTCTTTATCTTTCAGATGAGTGAGCTTACGGGTGGGATAATCGTAGGAAAAATAAAAGACTTCTTTCTCGGTCTTGCCTTTTTTATCTTTTTTCTCCTTATCCTCCTTCTTGGGCTTGGCATCCTGAGAAGATACCACCTCAAAAGTAAAAGTACGACCGTCTTCCTGAGCTTTCAAGTTCCTGATGGGAAGATGACGCGCTTCAAAAGGGTCTTTTACAATTTCGGTCAGCTGCGAGGCCATTTCATCACGGTCGAAAAGCTGCTTCTTACTGCGTGCCGAAGGGTCTACCACATACCAAAAGGTACCTTCACTTGTTTTATACTGAAACCAGAAGTTATTCCCTTTCTGAAACCAATGAGGGTCTACCACAGTAGAGAACAACATGGTGTTCAGTTTCTCCTGAGTAAATTTTTCCGCCTGTAAGTACTCCGGCAACCTTTCTTGTGCCTGTACTACGGGTGTAGTTGTACATAATCCACCTACCAACAAGGTGAACAATAGCATTTTCTTCATAATATTCATTTGTTATCGTGTTAGTTTCTTCTTTATTATATCTTGTGGAAGTATGCTGCTTAAAACGTAACTCTTATCATCCTTTATAAGCCCGACAGGTATCAAACCGGTCTGTTTTTTCAAGTTCTTGAAAAGACTACTGTAAAAATCAGAGATATATGTTCTTTCATGTAACAGATACTCAATAAAATAACGGTTCAAAAGTACATAAAAACAGCATACCCAACAAATATCAGAACATAAAAACAGTATTTTAAAAAGGGAAAATTACGAAAAGATGCAGCTGTTTCCAAAATAGAAACAACCTCTCATCCCGATGGGTCTTTGGCACAATGTTTCCCAAACAACAAGGCTTTACGCTTCGCGGCTTGGTTTACCAATAGCGATGAAACCATTGACGGCAAGAGTAGATCAAAAGCATACTTGAGATTTCAAGGATTTCTCCCTTTCTCCTTTCATTAGTCGTTGAAACGCCCTATTGATGGGGGTCCGGTAGTGAATGAACATTGTGTCACCACCCTTTCATCCTCCTTTCATTCGTAAAACTTCTTCCGGCAGGATAAAGGCTGAAGGCAGCTTGTGAAGGGACTTGGGAAGCACGGCTGAAAGGAGGATGAAGGGATGTCCTGTCATTCTTAACAATCTGATTATCCGCACATTTCGGCTAAAATGAAAGGATGAACGGAGAAGAAGGAATAACCGACTTGGTGAGGGGATGCATTCTGCCCTTACAGGAAAAACATGCCGAGCTTTTTAAAAAAGAAGGTGGTGTTTTCAAAAAAGACCTTGATGTTTTTAAAAATCCTCAAGGTCTTTTTGCAACATACAGTGCAAGCTGCCTATTTGTAAAATGTGTACGTACGCATCGGGCCACACATACGGTGGCATAAGCCCACACGTATATACGCATCGGGCTACACGTACGTACGCATGAACCTGCATGTATATATGTCATTGTGACACCACCAAGGGAAAATTGTATATCGCATCAATCAAATTCAATAAAAAATCGGGAAGTGAATAGAATCCGTTACCGAAGATATTCACTTCCCGATTGAATGGGATATAATTCTCAACTGAGAATGAGAAGCCGCCTCCCACTAAAGAGGAGGCAGACTCAAATTATTCAGTTTTTTATTACTTTGTTTTCAGAGTGATAGTAAATGGAACAGTCATCGTCTTATTCCAAGCATCTACTACAATAAGTTGCATTTCAACCGGTGCAGATTCTGCTACACCTTCCGACAACTTATCAACAGCTGTAATAATTGTGCTGCCTGTAAAGTCATTAAGATTCTTAGTTCCATCGAAGTTTTCTACATCCTTAATCAAAGCTTTTGCATATTCAGGATCAACTACTTTCAGATAAACTCCTGCAATCTTAGCATCGGCTGCTGTTGCTGCTGTTTTTCCAACTGTTATGTCCTTCACTACTGCAAAGTTAACCTTGCCTGCATAAGTTGTAAATAAGTCATAAACAGCTTTATCTTCAGCTGCAACTTTTACAGGTGCATTATTTTCATATTTACGAACGTAATAACCAGTATGCCCACTTGCTTCTACATAATATTTGCCCAAAACAGAAGAGTTGCTAGTCCAAATGTCAGCAAGAGTTTTAACGTCTACATATTCTTTAGAATCCGCATCATCTTCGGTTGCATCATTTTTAGCCAACAAATAATATTTAGCTGTTCCTTGCTGTGCTTTCAAGATTGCGTCAGACTTAAATCCGAAGGCCTTCATATCCGCAACAGCAATTTCAATCATCATATCATTCGCATCAACAGCAAACTCAAGTTTACCATCTGCACTGGCTACTGAAGGAATAGTACCATATTGATAACCATTAACCTTAATGTCACCACCTTTGACAGCAAACAAGTTATAAGTCTTACCCTTATCAGAACCCGCAACAAATACATTGCTCTTTATAGCTTTAGTTATGTCAATCTGATTAGTCTTGTCCTTACCGCCATATACAGCAGACAATTTATCTTCATTCATAACAATTGCTTTAGAAGCATCTTCGCTATAAACCTCTGATTTAACGATAACCTCAAAATCAAAATCTACGGTATTCTTGTCATTACCAAACAATGGATAAGTAGCACGAACTTTACGTACCTTGTACATTTGTTGAGCAGCATCCGTTACGTCTTCATCATCACTCCACTTATTAGCTTTCAATGTCGGAGAAGTTTCAATCCAGTTCGGGAATGCAAAATGAGTGTTATCACTACCACCTTCTTCTTCATAATTAGCATGATCCAAGTCGGTAAATACTACTGAATTAATACCATCTGTAATATAAGTCTTATCGACAATGATACCATCGGTTAATGTATAATTCACTTCAGAATCAGTAGCAATTGACTTACCACCGGTGATTTGCAGAATTCCATTTTCTACGAAAGCAGGATTCAATTTAATAGCAGTAGTCGGATTAGAAACTGTCAATGTAGCTTCTGCAGAGAAGATAACAGTGTTACCGTTGGTAGAAGTCAATGTCAATACATATTCTTTCGGCAAGAACTTTTCTGCTGTATAACCGGTAAGTGTTGCACTTTCAGCTGTAGCATCCAAATTAAATCCGAATGTCACTGCATCGCCATTATCCCATTTAGAGTCATCACTAATGTAAGTAGTCTCCTTACCCTTAGCATTATAGAATGTGACAGCTTGGTTATAAGCTACATATTTAGCATCTGCTTCAGCATCATAACGAGTTGCAGTCAACTTCACATTAGCCCCATTACTATTCAAGAAGTTATCCAGCTGAACAGCACTCAGACCAAGGTCTGCAATGTTCCATCTCAATGCAGCATCTGCAGGTTTAGCAGCCAAAGTAACCGACTTGTCAGCCAATTCGCCTGTTGCTTCCACACCTTGAGAAATAGTGAATGTTTCTTCTTTAGAAAGAACAGAACCATTCAAACCAAGAGCTGTCAATTTCAATGTTACAGGAATAGAAAGGTCACTGCTCGGCATCTTAGCAATAGTCAGCTTGCTGCCTTCAATAGACAATCCGTATTTCTCAACCTGAACAGCGTTGGTTGCTTCAAGAACAAAGTAACCGTCATACTGATTAGCCAAAGCAAACATAGCACTTTCTGTAGCCGATGGCTTTTCAAACACATCAATTGTTGCTGCATATTTTGCCGATGCAGGGCTGGCAGGAGTAATACTTACATCGCCGCTAATATCTTTAGAAGCCACTTGATAAGCAAAGGCAGTTCTTACCACTGTTCCTTTTGCATTTTCCACCAGCAAAGAAGCATCTTCAACTTGCGCATAAGTCTTTTTAACAGCATCAAAGGCAGGTTCTACCTTCAAAGTCCAAAGACAATCGTTAGCACCGGCTGCTCTTGTTTGCATTACTCCGTCCTTAAAAGTAGTACCTTCGGGCAAGCCCTTAGAAGGAGTAGAAACAATAATATCGGCTACTTTACCCTTCACATCCAACAAACTGTATGAGAAATTGTCAGTCAGTTCAACTGTGGCAGGAGTAACAATCAAAGGCAGATTGCCACCTTGTTTTACAGTTTCATTCTTCTTAATGTCAGCAATTCCCGGGAAAGCCTTCAGCAATGCTTTAGACTCATCTTTTGTAGCGTTCCATTTAGTCCACTTCGCTGTTTCAAATTCCACCTTCACCTTGGCAGCCGCAGCTTCCACTACAAATGCATCAGAAGTGGCAGGCAATGTAATATCCTGAAACTTACCTGTTTCGTCAGCGATATGGAGCACATAGACACCATCTTTTTCCACTACGTATGCACTGGTTCCCTGAGCCGGAATTTCAGTAGTCTTTTCTACGAATTCGCCTTTGGCAGCATCCCATTCGTAAACTACCCACATGCCGTTGGCATCGATTTTGGGAGAAGGAGCTGTTACGCCTGCTTTTCCGTCTTCACCTACAGCCTTAGAAGTGGTCTTTTCACCGTCCTTATACCAAAAACCATCTTCACCGATAGTCCATTCGGTACCGTTCTTACCGTCAGCACCTTTGATACCGGTTATTGTCTGAGTACTACCATCGCTCATGGTTACAGTGAAACCATTTTCAACAGGAGAGATATTGGTTACCCATTTTCCTTCTCCTACCAGTTTCTGCAAAGCTGCAATAGCATCCTTGTTAGAGTTGATTTGGCCTTGCAAATTCTCGATGTCATCATCATAGTCTTTACAAGACACAAATGTTCCTGTTGACGAAACCATTAAGGCTCCGAAC
>ERZ791635.1309-NODE-1309-length-10271-cov-5.53171_pt1 | contig 10271 bp, 7 predicted proteins | sample MGYA00510056_ERZ791635 | MGnify/ENA primary metagenome ERZ791635 (study PRJEB30046, sample SAMN00715187) | human gut metagenome | study: EMG produced TPA metagenomics assembly of the A metagenome-wide association study of gut microbiota in type 2...
GCCGCACCTGCCCGGGCCTTCTCCGCCTCAAGAATGACATTCTCGATCAATTGCCCTTGAGAAATGCAGAGCTTTTCTTTCCCCTTGAATAAATCATCATATATTTCAAGATTACGGAACTGATTATAACCATAAACCTCTTTCAATAGTGCGCTTACACTTTCACGGCAGTTGTCGGGCAAATGCCGTTCTTTCAATTCCGGTAACCGTCGTGTTGTATCTTCCTGTATATCTGTCATAATTATGTGTTATTAAAAAAACATGCGAGAATTACTACAAATATAAGGTAGAATAGTTCTTCACGCAAATGCTACTGCAAAAAAGAACGAAATAAAAAATGGACGATTGAACAATCAATCGCCCATTCTATTCGTCTTCAGCCTTTAGCTCAAGGCTTTTTACCAATCTGTCGCTAATACTCTTCTTCGTTAAAAAAATTAATTCACATTAATTTTCAATTAGTTATCTAAATAAAGTTACCGTTTAGCCAAACAAACTGCACCGTCTGAGGCGGGCTAGTGCCATTGACAAGTAATCGGACAAACAATTTACATTCTTAACCATGTGTCTATATCCTTATAAATAGACCTTTGCTATTTTACATTTTACTAAGTAATCATCTATCTCCATCTACCGTATTTCTTATAATACTCTTCTCCTTCATTATAGGTTTGTTCGAAAACCGTATATTTACCTTCAAATAGCCCTTGCTTTAATGGCTCCCACTGATCTTTCCGCTCCTTTGCTGCATTGTAAAACAAAGTATAAAAATTATCTTGCATCCTAAAGAATTCGACACGTTTAAGCACAAAAAGCCCTGTTGTAAAGTCATTCTGATGCATTAATCCGCATTGATAATGATGATATAATAGGGAAAATAAGTGCTCCCAAGCACAATAAATGCACCTAAAATCTTCCATATCAATTGTATATTCTTTGAATAAAGGATATAATTTCCTCCACAACAGTTCGCTAAATGGATAAATCCATGTAGAACCCATATAGATATTCAAGACATCTGCTCTCCAATGACAAGTGCCAGCTAAAAATGCTAAACTGAAACCATAGCTAGGGCTAAACACATTACCTGCTGGCACTTTTGTTTTAAATATCACATTCAGTAGCTGAAAATAGCTAAATTTTATACAAGCAACACCGATGGTGTATAATAAGAATGTTGCTGCAAGCAAATGTAGATAATTTGTGCCTTCTGTTGTTATTTCTCCGTTAACAAATGGCTTCATACATAATTTTAACACTGCATCAACAAATAATTGCTGCTGCTTCAAATCTCCATATCTCACCACAATTATAGACGCTGCCATCAGTTTCTCTACTGCTTTGCAATGTATTTCTTGGTATTGAGAAAACAACTCTGGCGTAATGGAGAAATGATAATTAGAGTTTACTTGTATAGTTTCATAGGCACGTTTTGTTTCTCCTTCTATGAGTTCTGTATAAGCTATTTCACTGTGTGGTGTTGATAATAATCGCTTTACTTCTTCAACAAATTGGTCACAAGAAAGTTCTTTAAGAGACTTTTGAGATGGAATGATTGTAGAAGCCAGAGTAAATTCTGGTTTAGGCCCTAAAGCAGGAGCTGCATTCAAAGGATTATTCCATAATTCAGCAGCTAAAATATGTAGGTTCGTTTCATATTGAGCATCTTCCCTCATATCATATCCAGTTCGAGTTTCAATTAAAGACCTAAAAGAAGTATCAAATTTCCCTATACGTAAAACTGGAATAAACTTGCTAGAACCCATCTTGTGATATAGTTCTGCAGAAATCAATTGATCCTCGTACTTTGCTCCACCGTCATATTTTTCGGATTTTTCCTTGTAAGCTGGTGTACCTATTAGAATAACCCTATCGGCAATCTCTATCCCTTTGTTCATAAATTGAATCAAGTCATAGCCTCCTCTATTATATTGGTCAAGTAAAGTATTAACAGCATACTTTGTTCGTAAATCGTCAGAAAGTTTACGAACCCAAGATTTATGATCTTCGCTGTCCCAAGAATAGCTAATAAAAACAACGGGATGATCTTTCACCAAATCATCGAACTGTGAAGGTATGTCGGAAAAATTACTCATGATTTAATACATCATTTGCTCTTATGTAATATAAACGCAAATCTACATGGCTTTTCATGTATACTGCTATTGCGTGCAAAAATAGAATTTATTTTTGATGTAAAACGCAAAACATTAAAATAATAAAGGAAATATTTTTCATTATATCCTCAGAATATTTGAACTATTATTATCTTTGTCCACGTACAGATAAAGTTATAACGCATGGGGAAAGATATGAATCGCTTGAAAGTGGTGTTGGCGGAAACGAAACGCACCAACAGATGGCTAGCAGAACAATTGGGAAAAGATCAAGCTACGGTTTCCAAATGGTGTACTAACACCAGCCAACCGAGCCTTGAAACACTATTCCAAATAGCAGAATGTTTAGGTGTTAAAGTTCAAGATTTGATAAGTAAAGATTATGAGTAAAATACAAAACATAGATAGCCATATCATAGCAGATGTCGCAGAACGTATCGAGCGATTGATTACGGATGCACGAGCAAATGTTGCACGAGCAGTCAATATTACCGAAGTCATCACTAAATATGAAATAGGACGCACTATTGTAAATGTCATACAGGGCGGGGAAGAACGTGCAACATACGGTAAGCAACTATTAAAAGGTGTCTCAAAAATACTAACCGAGCGATTGGGTGATGGTTGGTCTGTAGAGACATTAAAAAGATGCCGCAAATTTTTTACAATATTCTCTACAAAAGAAATTGGCACAACAGTGATGACCCAATCTTCGGACAGCAATTTGGTCAACGGTGTTGACCAAATTCAAAAAATTACCGAAAGGCCCATAAAATCAACTGAGAAATATTCGTTTACGCTCTCATGGTCTCACTATTTGGTGCTTATGCGCATTGAATCCGATGAGGAACGCAGATTTTATGAAATCGAGGCTCAAAAGCAGAATTGGAGTGTGAGGCAACTGCAACGGCAGTATAATTCAAGTTTATATGAACGATTGGCTATTAGCAAAGACAAAGACTCGATTATGCGTCTGGCTCAAGAGGGACAAACTGTCAATAAGCCTGACGACATCATAAAAAATCCGCTGACATTGGAGTTCTTGGGGCTTAAACCAGATGCATCATACTCTGAAACCAAGCTGGAAAATGCCATAATTGACAAGATGCAGCATTTTTTATTGGAGTTGGGTAAAGGTTTCTTGTTTGAAGCACGCCAGAAACGATTTACTTTCGATGAAGAAAATTTCTATGTTGACTTGGTTTTTTATAACCGACTTCTACAATGCTATGTACTTATTGACTTAAAAGTTGACAAGTTAGCTCATCAGGATTTAGGACAAATGCAGATGTACGTCAACTATTATGACCGATATGTAAAACAGGATTTTGAAAAACCGACAATCGGGATTCTGCTTTGCAAAGAAAAGAAAGACGCACTGGTAGAACTTACTTTACCTAAAGATTCCAATATCTATGCTCAGCAATATGCCTTATATCTTCCTGATAAAAAGTTATTGCAGGCAAAACTAAGAGAATGGTTGGAAGAGCAGGAGGAATAAAATCACAGCTTACTTGAAATATAGAATTTACTGAAAACAAATATTATGTCCGAACTTACGATAGTAAAATCATTGAATAAAGCATACCGTCAGGTAAGCATTGATAAACAGTCTTTTGATACATTCAAGCAGCAACTTGGGATGTTGTATGAACAGATTGTCACGATCGATACCGAGGAAAAACTTAAAGGAGATTTAATGGATTTTCTCAAACTTACTTTCTATGGGCAAAACTACAAGGTATCTCCCAATGGCCGTATTGATTGTGCTATCCATCTCGGAAATAGTATTGAGACTCCTGTAGGCGTAATATTCGAAGTAAAGATGCCAACCAATGCCTCTGAAATGATTACCAAAGACAATCTGAATAAAAAGGCATTGCAAGAGTTGTTGCTCTATTATCTTCGTGAACGTATCGAAAAGAACAACATTCAACTAAAGCAGCTTGTAGTTACGAATATCTACGAGTTCTTTATATTCGATGCCCAAGAGTTTGAGCGAGTATTTTACTCCAACAAAAAGCTATTGAAACGATTTGCAGAGTTCAATGACGGTACTTTGACCTCTGATAAAACCGAATTTTTCTATAAAGAGATTGCAGCAGAGGCTATCGAATCCGTCAAAGATATCCTATCCTATACATGGTTTGATATTCGAAAGTATAAAACTTTCTTAAACAAAGGGATGGATAAACGCCTTATTGAGTTGTACAAGGTTTTTAGCCCAGAACACTTATTAAAAAAGCGTTTCCAAAACGACAGTAATTCCCTCAACACAAAATTTTACAGTGAATTGCTTTATATCATAGGTTTGGAAGAGGTTGAAGAGAAAAATAGCCATAAACGAATTATTACTCGCAGGAATAGCGCAAATCGAAATTCTGCTTCCATACTTGAAAACACGATTACGGTTCTTGATAGTGAAGATTGGTTAGATAGCATACAGGATCGATCTTCTTTTGGGAAAGACAGGGAGGAGCAAATGTTTAATGTAGCATTGGCTTTAGCCATAGGTTGGATAAATCGGATTCTATTTCTCAAATTATTGGAGGCTCAACTTGTAAAATATCACAAAGGAGATACTTCGTATGCCTTTTTACGTTCTCAGTTTATCCCTGATTATGATGAACTGAACAAGCTGTTTTTTCAGGTATTGGCAAAGCGTCCAGATGATCGGTCAGACATCATAAATGGCAAATTCGGCAAGATACCCTACTTGAACAGCTCTTTGTTCGAGGTCAGCGCATTGGAACGCAAGACCATCCGAATCAGTAGTCTTGACAATAGCGAACTGCCTATTTATAGTGGAACTGTACTGAAAGACGGCAAAAAACCTCGTTATAAACAACTGCCAACCCTCAGATATTTGTTGGAGTTTCTTGATGCTTACGATTTTGCCAGTGAAGGTGCTGAAGAAGTTCAGGAAACAGCAAAAACACTTATCAATGCATCCGTACTGGGTCTTATTTTCGAAAAAATCAACGGTCATAAGGACGGCTCTGTATTTACACCTGGAGCTGTAACGATGTATATGAGTCGGGAGGCTATTCAGGCAACGGTTGTGCGGAAGTTCAACGAAAAAATGGGTTGGAACTGTTCCGATTATGAAGCCTTGAAAGATAAAGATATAGAAGATTACCACCTGGCCAATGCCATTGTAAACTCTATTCGCATTTGTGACCCGGCTGTCGGTTCCGGACATTTCCTTGTATCTGTTCTTAATGAAATTATCCGTACCAAATACGACCTCGGTATTCTTTTGGATTGTAACGATAAACGTATTAAGAAACAGGATTGGTGTATAGAAATTGCTAACGATGAGCTAATTGTATCCGATGCAGACGGAGAACCGTTCGTTTATATTCCCGGCAATAGTGAGAGCCAGCGTATACAAGAGGCACTTTTCAACGAAAAACGCAGAATCATAGAGAATTGTTTGTTCGGAGTCGATCTTAACCCTAACGCAGTTAATATATGCCGTCTCCGTCTTTGGATTGAGCTGTTGAAAAATGCTTATTATACAAAAGATAGCGGATATACGGATTTAGAAACTTTACCGAATATTGATATAAACATTAAGGTTGGCAATTCGCTTATACATCGTTTTGACCTCAAGCAGGACATATCGGAGATACTTAAAAAGACAGGGATTTCAATAAGCCAATACAAAGATGCCGTAACCCGATACAAGAACGCCCACAGCAAGGACGAGAAGCGAGAACTGGAGGATATGATTTCAACGATCAAGTCCACTTTGCGAACACAAATAAGTCTGTACGATCCGAAAATTTTGAGGAAAATACAGTTGGAAAAGGAATTAAATAATCTGCTTGCTCCTCAACTGTTCGAGAGTTCAAAAAAGGAAAAAGCTCAACGTGAGAAACAGACAAAAGCGTTGAAAACCAGAATTAATAAACTGAATGATGAAATAGAAGGGATTCGCAACAATAAGATGTTTGTCGGTGCTTTTGAATGGCGCATAGAGTTTCCTGAGATTTTGGATGACACAGGATGCTTTATCGGATTCGACTGCATTATCGGTAATCCACCCTACATTCAATTGCAGAAAATGGGCACAGATGCGGATGCTCTTCAAAAAATGGGGTACAAGACCTATGAACGGACTGGGGATATTTATTGCCTATTTTATGAAATGGGAATGGAACTATTAAAGCCAAATGCAATGCTATCATTCATAACATCAAATAAATGGATGAAAGCAGGTTATGGACAATCTTTGCGCAATCACATATCATCTAATTATGACCCTATACAACTGATTGATTTTGCCAATAACAAAATATTTGACTCCGCAACCGTTCTCGTTAATATCCTTTCAATTATAAAAAGAGGAAATTTAGGGAAAACCAAAGCATGTTCGATTGAAGACAATTTTGACATAACAAAATTGAGCGATTATGTTGAGACACATCTTCAAAAATCATCATTTAGTAAAGAGTCTTGGACAATACTAAGTGATATTGAGCAAAGAATTAAATGTAAGGTTGAATCCGTTGGAGTGCCTCTTAAAGAATGGGATGTAGAAATATATAGAGGTGTTTTAACCGGATGTAACGATGCGTTTATCATTACATCAGAAAAACGCGATGAAATTCTTGCAAATTGCATTGATGAGGATGAACGTGTCAGAACGGCTGAACTTATACGACCGATATTGCGAGGACGAGATATTAAAAAATACGGTTATGAATTTGCAGACCAGTACATTATTGCAACATTTCCTTCTCGGAAATATAATATAGATGAATATCAGTCTCTTAAATCATATTTTTTAAGCTTTGGTATTGAAAAATTGGAACAAACAGGTAAGGAGTATATTATTAATGGAGAAATTGTAAAAGCGAGAAAGAAAACAAACAACAAATGGTTTGAGACGCAAGATAGCATCAGTTATTGGGACGAATTTTCGAAGCCAAAAATTGTATGGGGAAATCTTAACACATTTGGGAGTTATGCTATTGCTCCTGAAAATATGTTCATCAATGCCCCTGCATGTATGATTGTACCTGGCAATACCTATTTATTGGCCGTGCTTAATTCTAAAATAGCAGATTATTATCTTCGCACTCTTGGAGTTGTGCGTAATGGTGGATTTTTTGAATACAAACCGATGTTTGTAGAACAAATTCCTATACCCAAAATCACAACAGAAAAAGCAAAACAAATAGACAATATATTATCTTCATCATTATCGATGGAAGATAAAGATGTTAAAATAGAAGAGATTATAGAGGGTATATACGGACTCTCACGAGAAGAAATTACTTTTCTCCATAATCTATAAACCCTATATACATCTGCTCTTCTATTGATAAATGATACAAGTCAAAAATGAACTTGTCAATTCTTTTTGCTTTATTTACAGAATATTCCATTTGAATATCCTGCACGAGTTTGTTGATCATACATTCATCTGTATCATTAATTTTTAATATAGATATTTCATCCATGAAAATTTTACTTAATTCTCTTGTCTTTCCTTGCAATTCAGGGAATCTATCTGCAAAACAGAATTTAAAAAGAGAAGAATTGAAAAAAGCCGTCAGATATTCAAGGTGAGTTCCTGTGATAATGAAACACTTTTGATTTGTCATCACTCCACTTCTATCATAAACAAACGGCAAGAATTTTGTCATATTAGGGTATATGATTTTTGGCTTCGAAAATTCGTCCAAATATGCGCAGTTACGTAGATTGTATGCAGTATCTCCTTGATCTGCTCGTGGCTCTATCTTATCCCAGTATTTATCAAGGTGTTGTTTTATTGCAGGGTAGTCTTCGATATGAATACGTTCAAGGTCACCTTTAATCCCGTTATGGGTATTTATTATCCATAAATTAGCCCATTCATACCCATATCTACATACATCCCTGCCACGAAGAATCGGTCGTATAAATTCCGCAGTTTTTTGTCTCTCCTCTTCCGTAATGCAGTTATTCAAAATCTCGTTGCGTTTGACGGAATCGACAATGAATGCATCATTACACCCTGTTTTAATACCATAGTTGATCTGGACATCCCAATCTTTCAATGGTGTGCCTACAGCCTCTATTTTTGCTTTGATAGATTTTTCGATATCTGATAAAATACTCCAAGAACCAGATGATGCAAAAATGGAATTGACTATATGTGTCTCAACATAATCGCTCCTATTTTTCCAGCAAAAAAGTATTAACGTGAGTTCGGGATAACATATTATCCCCAAATGGTTAATTGACTTGACTTTTCCACTTCAAATTTGATTGAAGGCTTTTTGGGAAAGAAACAATATGCCACCAATGCAGCAATTATGTTCATGATGAAATTATGTGTGGAACGATGCCTTGAATGTTCTATCTGGCAGATATTCTTCAGTTCATCATTGATGGACTCAATTACAGATCTTTTGCGTAAGAGAATCTTGTCGCGGAATGACATCAGGGAATTTTTCATATTTGAGCGTATACCGGTCACTAAATGAACACCCTGGTCAAACAGCATCTCGAAGAGCTTTGTGCTGATGTAACCCTTGTCTGCATATAGTTTACCGAAAAGATCTTTGGTAAGAACATTGATTACGTCAGGGTTTCTATCGTCGACATTGCCTTTTGTGAGAGAGAAATTCAGCAATTCACCCTTTTCGTTACAGACCAGATGAAGCTTGAATCCAAAAAACCAGCCCATCGTACTTTTCCCTCTTTGTGCCAGATCCCTGAATACTTTATTCGAGTGGATACGCTTGTTATGACATACTTTAATGGGAGTGCTATCCACATATGTAATGCCTGTGCATTCACCAAATCCAAAGAGTTTGAGCAACAGCATGAAAGGTACAATCACCCTGGGTTGCAACTCGACAAAACGGTTGTAGGAAACGGCATTTGGAAAATAGCTCTTCATGTGCTTGCAAATATAAAACAGGTAATAATTCTTGAAATTATGAAAGGTTCCACAGTGGAAGCAGACCATCACGGCAATAATCTCGCTCTGGGACATTTGCGTTTTCCTGTTTCTCCTTTTCGTTATGTCACCTGCTTGAAGTTGGTGATTCCGGATTTCATTCTCATATTCTGCACAAAAATCGTCGGCAATACAAAATATTTCAATAACTTTGTCTGTTGTGATCATAGGGCTGATGTTTGTTATTTGTTTGATTATCAGCTATAAATATACAAATAATCTCCCTATATCACAACTTTTTTTATGATTTTCTTATCCCGAACTCACGTTACTAAGAGCCTGTTTAAATTTTGCTTAGTAACATTCTTATCACCGCCAGTTTCACCATTTCCTCAGCTGAATCGAACGTGAATTCGTAGTTCCGACAGAGCCTTCTATAATTATCGAACCAGGAGAAAGTCCTTTCCACAATCCATCTCTTACCTATTGGTTTAAAGCCGTTTGACTTATCTCCGCTTACTATGACTTCAAGCACATATCCGAAAGCCTTTCTGATTCTGCCGGCCACTTCTCCCCTGTATCCGGCATCTGCCAGGATGACTTTAAGATTACAGCAAAGCTCCTTCAAACATCTGGCCAGCAGGTAAGCGGCCTTTCCGTCATGTACGCAGGCTATTGTTACCATGACAGCTATCAGGAAACCGTTCTTGTCAACGACGACATGGCGTTTGATGCCTTTCACCTTTTTATTGCCGTCAATGCCATTAAGGGAACGGTTGTCACCCCAGCGGACACTTTGGCTGTCCATAATACCAACGCTTGCCTCGGGATTTTGACCGTTCTTGACACGGACTTTTTCACGTAAGTTATTCAACAACAGGTCAAATTCACCTAAGGAAGACCATTTGCGGTAATAGTAATATACCAGTTCCCAAGGGGCAAAATGGGAAGGCAGCATACGCCATTGGCAGCCTGTCTTCACGAGATAGAAAATGGCGTTCCATATCTCACGCAAATCATATTTTCGCTTTCTTGCTTGCAGGTTCAAGATTTTCTTGATAACTTGCCATTGTGTTTCTTCTAAATCTGTCGGATACATAATTATTTCAAGTGTGGAAACTTAAAAATAATCATTTCCGAAGAAAGAAGAAACACTCTTTCTATATTAAACTTTAAAATTTAAACAAGCTCTAATGAAAAAAAAGAAATTGCCCGTTCGTTTTACGGGTCAGCACTTTACTATTGATAAAGTG
>ERZ791635.1312-NODE-1312-length-10256-cov-3.55367_pt1 | contig 10256 bp, 6 predicted proteins | sample MGYA00510056_ERZ791635 | MGnify/ENA primary metagenome ERZ791635 (study PRJEB30046, sample SAMN00715187) | human gut metagenome | study: EMG produced TPA metagenomics assembly of the A metagenome-wide association study of gut microbiota in type 2...
TTAGCCTTGTTGTCGAACTGTCCGACGACGAAAAGATCCGCCCCCACGCGGGACAGGTCGCAGCCGGGAGCGGCCTGCGCAATCGCCTGCTTCACGGTATCCGACAGATTCTGCTCACTGGAGATTTCCACCCGGAAAGCGGCCATTTCCGCCTCGGGAGTCCGTGTCAGATTGGTATATTCCCCATCGTACCACACAACCAGTTCCGGACGGCGGAACCCTTTCGCCCGCAGCAACTCCTGTGCATCGACGGCTTCGGCCTTGGTCGCGAAACCTCCCGCGAAATAACGGTAGCGCCCCGCGTCGGTCTTCAATACATAGAGCGGAGAAGCGCTGCGGAAAATGGAGATATTCTGTTTGTACTTATACTCCCCGAGCAGGATTCGGTAGATCACTCCGTGCTCATAGACAGGACAGTCCGGAATCGGTTTCTTATACGTATAGCGCCCCGCAACAAATTGGACCGGTTCGTAATCGAGGAAATAGCGCTCCGTAATCTCCGGCTTCGGAAGACGAAAATCTATCGTCTGAAGCCGTACAGCCACCTGTTTCAAGGAATCGGATGCAAGTCCCAATCCCAGCATCCGGGCAATTTCCCGCTCATAATCCGTCAAATAGCATTTCTGGATATAATAATCGGGAAGCGCATCAACAAGCCCTTCGGCCTGGGCCGCAGACATCTGCCGCCGCACATCGTCCAACGCCTTCTGCTGACGTGCCTGCTGGTCCCTGCAATTCAACTTATCCAGGATATAATCGTAAGCATAGCTCTTGTTATCATACACATATCCCCATACGGCCGTCAGCGAATCCCGCAAAACCCGGCCCAGGTTGGCTACCGTGCGGTAACGACCGAAAAGATCGACAGCCGCCTGCTCCGTACGAACGGTATCGTACTGCTGCTTCAAAAGAGTCTGCTGCCGGTAGTTCTCCAGCAGGCGCCCGGCACATCCGGCCACCTCCGCCTCCATGCGCTGCGCCCGGAGCAGAGCCTCGTAATCACGTGCCGGAAGATTCTCACGGAAATAACCGTTGAACACGAGATTCCGACTCTGCTGCGATTCGGGAGTCTGCGTGATAAGAGATTTTTCCGTTTCGGCCGCCGGAACATAATCGGGATGTTCGGTCAGCCAAGCCTGCTCGATGGCGTTGATCCGGGCCGCGACCTGCGTACGGAGTCCCTGGGCAGAGAGCATTTCGCTTTCGAGCGAGAGAATCTGAGCGCCGTAAGTCTCCTGTGCGGCCGGATTTTCCCGCAGCATCGCACGCAGTCCTGCAATCCGGGTCTGCATCTCGTCGATCCGGACCTGCAACCGACTGTCCTGATCCCGAAGCGCAACGTATTCCGAATTCGACTGCAGGGCAGGAATACCGGGCCCCGCCGGGTCGGAAGCTCCTCGCACGATAACGACCGAGAAGGTCAAAAATAAACCGATCAATAACTTATGCCACATCATTTCCACCATCTGATTAACAAGAATTGCAACAATCCGAATATCTCCAGACGTCCCAACAACATAAGCGCCGTGAAGATAAATTTCACGATCGCCGGCAAATCACCGTAGTTGGCCATCGAATTAACCCCTCCAAATCCCGGACCTACATTGCCGATAGAAGCCACGCACCCCGAAAAACTGGTCATCAGATCTACGCCGAAAAGCGTACAGAGAATCGTTCCGATGAGAATGAGAAGCAGGTAGGCCACGATGAAAAGCGACACCGTATGCAGCACGCCCGCTTCCTGAATCACACCGTCCATCTTGAGCCGGATGACGGCATTCGGATGCTGCTGCTGCTTCACCCGGATGTAAAGCATCTTCAGAGCCATCAATGCTCGATTGGCCTTCATACCACCCGAGGTGGAACCCGCACAAGCGCAGATCAACGAGCCCAGTATCAGCAAAATAATTGCGAACGGAGTCCACAGGCTGGAATCGGCCGTAGCGAAGCCGGAAGTCGATGTCACGGAAACAAACTGGAACGACGCGAAACGCAGCGATGACCTGAACGTAGGATAAATATCGGCGATATATAAACTCAGGGCGATCAGCAGGCTTCCCAGAATCAACATTCCGAGATAAAACAAAGTGACTTCGCTACGGAAAATATTGTTGCGCTTACCGGTAACGGTCGCATAGATCAAACCGAAATGGATGCCTGAAATACCCATCGCGAAGATGAGTACCATGTCGATCATCGCACTGTCGTAAAAGGCGACACTGGTATTTTTGGTTCCGAACCCGCTGGTCGCACAGGCCGACATCGAATGACATACGGCATCGAACCAGTTCATTCCGGCGAATTTCAGCATGAAAGTGAAAAATATCGTAAGTCCGACATAGACGAACAACAAGATCTGAACCACCATCTGAGCCCTGTAACGATAATTGTCCCGGGCCAGGGTGGACATCTCGACACTCGAAAGCATCATTTTGCTGGTACCCAGTGCAGGCAGGATCACCAGCGCGAACATCACCACGCCCATACCTCCGACCCAGGTCGAGGACATCCGCCAGAACTGCAATCCCCGGGGCAGCGCCTCGACATTTTGCAAAATCGAAGATCCTGTGGTCGTAAAGCCCGAAACAGTTTCGAACCAAGCATTTATCACGCTGAACTCACCGCCCCAGATCAGGTAGGGAAACATACCGACGACGCAGGCGAGCAACCATGAACCGACCACGATGCAAAACCCCTCCTTATTGGTGATCCGATCCTGCTTTTCCACGAAAATGAGCGGGAAGCCCCCCAACAGCGCCGTCAGCAGAGCCGAGAGCAGCAACGGGTAAAACGCGGAATCCATGTGGTTGACATAGGAGATCCCTGCCGAAACGAACATAAAGAATGCCAACAACAGCATAATCATTCCCACGTATCGCAATATCACATTGACCCGCATGACTCTCTACGCTTTATTTTGTTTCAGCATGGCGACGAGTGCCTCGATTTTTTCCTTGAGTTCCAGGATTTCGTCCTTACACTCGGCTTTCACGGCAAAGGGTATCCTGAAGGTCAGATACTGTCCGAGCCCCTTGTTCATCGCCACGATCGGATTGACACAGTAGAGCATCGTAAAGTAAAAGAGCATCAACACTGTAGCGATCATCACCACCAGCGATATCAGCACGGGAGTAACGGCCCGGTAAGCGTTTTTCTTGAGCTGCTCGGCCCGCGGAGCCAGCGAACTCTGCGTCGAAGTCATATAGTCCCGAACCGCCGTGACGACCTTTTCGTACTGTTTTTCATAATATTCGTTGTACCACACCTCTCCCGACTCGTCCCCTGCCTTCGGGGATTCGGTCGCGAGAAACATCTTGGTCAGCACCAGCAACTCGGTAGTCGCACCCGTCAGGGAGTCGAGCGCCGAGCGGTCCAACGCTCCTTTCTGGGCCGTAGCCACCGCATGTTCCAACCGCTGCATTCCCGTGCGGCACAGGCTATCGTAACTCGCATCTTGCAGGATCGCCAAATGCACGATCGCCACGTTTTGATCATGCACGGCGCCGAGCATCTCCTTGGCGAGCTCCACATTCCGCTGGTTGGCTTTCAAAATCTCCTCGGTGTCGTAGCTCAAGTGACTCAGCTCGAAAAAAGAGATCATCCCCGAGGCGAACAACAACCCGACGATACTCAAGAAAGCAATGGATATTCTTCTTCGAATTCCCGTCATACGCGTTTAACTGTTAAAATCGTCCCAAACCGCCCGTATCGGCAGGGCAGTCCCCCCACCCGAACATATCCGGAGCGATGCAACAAATATAATGCAAGGCAAGGGCAAAAGCAAACTTGTTTGAATCTTACCGAGCTACAAGCCGTATTCCGAAAAACAGTTCAAGGCGTAACCAATGCCGAATCCGGCAGACTACACCGCAACTCGTTCTTACAAAAACGACCGGACGGTACGGCAAGCCCAGCCGCCGCCCGCCCGAAATACAGGCCATTTTCGCAAAATACAATGCGGCCCGGAGGCAAGGCCGCATCCGGCCGGAATGCCGAAACGAAATTCACCCGAACCTTCGCCTGATACAAATATACGAAGAAATCGCTAATTATCCACGATTTCGCCTTCGAGATCGTTCGCATCGTCCATACGCCCCAGCCGCACCCGGCAAATCGTGTTGATCCGACTCCGGTCGTAGGGGGCCTTGACCCGGCGGTAGTTGCCCGTATAGCCGAACATCATCCCGCCCCGCATCGTGCTCTCGAACAACACCTCGTCCGTCGTACCTTCGGCCCGGGCGCAGAATTCGCCGTGCAGTCGGCGGCAAAGCTCTTCCAGCTCCTCCACGCGCCGTGTAGCCACCGAAGGCTGCACTTTGTCCGGAAAATCGACGGCCGGCGTGCCGGGACGCTCCGAGAAGGGGAAAATATGCAGATAGGCCGGTGCGAGGCGCTCCAGGAACTCGTAGGTCGTACGGAAATCGGCCTCCGTCTCACCGGGAAAACCGACGATCACGTCGATCCCGATAAAGGCGTCCGGCATCAGGCGCCGCACAGCCTCGATCCGCTCGGCGAATTTTGCGGTCGTATAGCGACGTCGCATCCGTGCAAGCACACTGTCCGAGCCGCTCTGAAGCGGGATATGAAAATGATGCTGGAATTTAGGTGACGAAGCGCAAAACGCTATTATCTCATCCGTTAAAAGATTCGGCTCTATCGAAGATATACGGTAGCGTTCGATGCCTTCGACTTCGTTCAGGGCCCGCAGCAGATCGATGAACCGCTCACCCGTCGTGCGTCCGAAATCGCCCGTATTGATCCCCGTGATGACGATCTCCCGCTGTCCCGCAGCGGCGATTTGCTCGGCTTCCTTCACCAGATCGGCGATCGGCATATTGCGGCTGGCGCCCCGCGCATAGTGGATCGTACAGTAGGCGCACTTATAGTCGCAGCCGTCCTGCACTTTCAGGAACGCACGGGTACGGTCGCCGCTCCGCAAAAACGGGCCGTTCTTGGCCGCTCGAAAAAGCGGCGAAGAAATTGGTCAGTTCCTCCACATCGCAACTGGTGAACTGTGCGGGTCCCTTGCCAGCAAGAGCCGCTACACGCCTGAAAAGTTCGCCCTTGTCGTTGTTGCTCAACACCAGATCGACCCCTTCGATCGAAGCGATCTCCTGCGGTTTGAGCTGGGCATAGCAACCGGTGACGACAATAATCGCCGCCGGGTTGCGCCGATGGATTTTACGGATCAGGTTACGGCATTTCTTGTCGGCATGTTCGGTCACCGAACAACTGTTGATGACCGAAATATCCGCCGCTTCCGAAACCCCGACCCGGATGAAGCCGCCCGCTTCGAATTCACGGGCGAGGGTAGAGCTCTCCGAAAAGTTGAGCTTGCAGCCCAAGGTGTGAAAATTGACTCTGCGTCGCTGCATATTTCTGCTGTAAATTTGAGCGAAAGTACGAAAAACTATGCGAATCCGACCATTTTATCGGCAAAAATCACACACACGTCCGGATAAAAGAGCAGGGGCGCCCTGCAACGGGCACCCCTGCGACATACATCAAAACAGGGCGATCTACTCCTCTCTCACGGGTTGCATCACGGCTCCGCCCACAGGCTGTACGGGCCGGTTTTCCCACAGATCGCCGAAAGATCTCATCGACCGGCAACTGCCGCGCGTGTGCATGGCGGACGGCAACTGCGGTTTGTTATCGGTCTTGATCCACTGCAGGGCAAGGTATCCGAGCTGATCCATCATCGTACCGAATTCACCCGGATAAATCGCCGAATCATCGATTTGGACATCGGGTGTGAAGCCATCCGAGTAATCCCGGAAGCCCTTGGCATTTTCAATATAGAACGAAACGGGGAAAAGCAGGAAATCGTAATTGTGAAACGAGCGGACCACACCTTCCATACCTACGTTCTTACCGTTAGTGGGCATCCCGATAAGATTGACCTCAATATCAAGGCCGCGCAGACCGTTGATGACCATTTCGCTCGCCGAAGCAGTCGTTTCGCTCACAAGGACATAGATTTTCTTCAAGCCCAAAGCATGTTGCAAGGCTCTTTCGATCGGTTCGTACACGCTTTCGAACGTCTCCTTGACGCCGATCTTGTAGTCGCCACTCTCTCCGGCCTCCGTGCGGTCCTCGTTGAACGTCATATGAGCATAGAGCTGTCCCTTGTACGCCTCACCTGCGATAAGCGTACCGAGCACAGTACTCGAAAGCACATCGCCACCGTTGTTGTAACGCAGATCGAGGATCAGGTCGGTGACATTCTGTGCACGGAAACGGTCGAAAGCGGCTATCAACTCCTCATCGTAATCGACATCGAAGCCCATATAAAGCAGATAACCGGCCTTCTTGTCCGACTCTTCGATTTCGACCACTTTATCCATATAGATAGCCGGACTGGTGAAGGTCGCACTTCCGAGTTGCACATTCCCTTTCGGGGTAAGCACAGGAGTAGTCCCGTTGTCGGTCCACGAGACACTGTTCACCGTAACCTCGACCGCACCGTCGTACACGGCCCTGCCCAAACTCTGATAGTTGCTTTCGGTCACCTCCTCGCCATTGACCGCCGTGATGAAGTCGCCGCGCACGAGACCGGCTTCCGCAGCCGGCGTTCCGGGGATGACGACCATGACCACAATTCCGATATAATCGTCCCCGAGTCGGGTCGCATCCAACAGATAGATACCCGAACCGACATACGCCTCGCCGGGAGTACGCGACAGAGGCGCATCGCTTTCCAAACGCGAATAGTAATACATACGTTTCTGCCCCTGCCAATGACCGTCTTCGCGGTTCACCTCGTCCTGAGCGGCTACACCGTCGAGAATCGAGAAGAAAAAGAAGTCATAACAAAGACTGTAATCGAGCGAAACATTCTCGATGGCACGATTCCAGAGATAACGGCTCTTCATGTACTCGGCAACCCATTCGTTCACGCTGCGGTATTTTCCGTCCCCCTGCTCAATTAATCCTTTGCCCTGCTTCACCACGAACGAAACCGGCGAAGCATATCCCCACACACTGACGGTAATCGTCGCGGAACGAGCTTCGGCCCGGGTATTTTTGGCAACTTTCAGACGCAGCAACGATTCGCCCGCCATACCCGAACCGGTTTGCACTTCGCACCAGTCAGCCGAACTCCGGGCAGTCCAATCGCTTGCGGCGGCAAACGTGTAATTAAGCACCCCGCCTTCGATCTCGACCTGGTTTTCGGCACTCCAGGCTGCATCGGCGATTCCATTGCCCGCAAGAAGCTCTTCATCGTCGCTGCACGACACGCCGGCCGTCAGCACCAGCAGTACGACCAGCATCCATCCGAATAAATTCTTCATAACACAAGTTTTTTAGGATTAACGCATCAATCGTTCAGCCACAGCTCGACGGTTGTCCACTGCAGGTGACGCTCCGAGGTTTACGGTCACGCGCTCGGGCATGGAGAGATGTCGCACGCTCTTCACGGCAGCAGGCTCGGGCCCCTGATCGGCATCGCGCTTCAGCACGATCTCTTCCGACGCTGCGAACACCATGTCGCCCCACCACTGACTCGTACCCGACAACACACCGGGATAGTAGGTAAAGGTACCGTAATCGGTTTCTTCGACCAACTTCTTGATCGTCACTGTCAGATCATCCGACACCTCGACAGGGAAGCTGCGTACCGCATCCGTATAGCGGTCGCTAGTCGGACGTTTGGCGAAAGCGTGGAAATAGTATTGCTTACCATCGAAATTCAACATCGTGTAATCCAGTTCGTTGTTCACAGGCAGACTCGTCGAAATCGTTTCGTCGCTGGTGAACTCGATGAACCACTTCGGCCCGTAATTCGCATTGGCCTCCTCTTCGGTCGCTGCCCAGCCGTTGGCGAGCAGCTCTTCGGGGCTGGCATAATCCACTCCGCACGGCGCGAAGCCCAGAACGACCAGACGGTTCAGATCGGAATAGGCTTTCTCGGTAGCTTCGTTCACACCCGTAGCGATGGTAACGGAGAAAGTGACCGGATCACCGTTGCTGTCTTTGGTCGTCGCAGTGTATTTGCCGGGCAGCTTCGCACGCAGCTCCCCGCCTTGCTGCGGCGGTAAAAGGGTGGTGAACTCCACTATTTCGGAAACGCCCACACCTTCTGCGTTGGTCGCATAAACGCCGAACTCGTACTCGGTATTGGGCAGCAGCTCTCCACTCTCGATGACAAGTCCCTCTTCGCTCATAGCCGCAGCCACCTCCTGTTCGGTAAGCTGCGTACCGTTGTTGTAAATGACATCGCCGGCCGTAAGATTCTCATTACCGGGGCGGCCGAGCACTTCGTCGATGGAGCCCTTCGGGAAAACACCGGCCGTCATCGCTACCGCATAAGTCGCATTGACCTTGAAAGCGGCCTTGTTCCACGGAGTTTCGACAGTCTGTGTTTCGACGGCCAAAGTCGGTTTGGGGCCTGTAGGCTCTCCCGTCGTGAAGTCGTAAAGCAGAACCTTTTCGCGCAACTCCTTGTCGAAGCCCACGATACCCACCTGATATTCGGTATTGGGTTTGAGTCCCGTCGCATTGACGGTGATAGCCTTCGTACTCTCGTTCGTAAGATCGTCCCAGTGGCCGATGATCATGCGACGCACGGAAGCCTCTCCCTCGAAAGCGGTATAATCGAAATCTGCCCGAGAAGCAACCAAATAGCGGAAACGCTCGATTCCCTCCTCCGGCTCGATGGCAATATCGGCCGTCATCGAACCGATGTTACCCACGGAAACCTCGAAGTCGTAAGGCGCGACACCGGCCTTCTTGGTTTTGAAGAGGAGCGACTTCACAGCCGACTCTGCGACCTGGCCATTCTCGTCCACTTCACCGGCAATGATGATAAACTCCATGTCGGAATAGATATCCTGACGAAAATCGACGATATCGAAGAAAGTGGTATCGAAATTATAGGTTTGATCCTCGGTCGCTTCCGCACCGAAAGCACTTACATACGAATGCAGGCTTCCTCCGATTAAACTTACGATGTAATCGTAGTCGGACTTCGAAAGACAGACGTGCTTGTACTTGGTCACCCCTTCGGGCTTCATGATATGGTAGGAGAAAGAGGTAAGTCCGACACTTTCGAGCGTAATCATCTCGGTATAGGGAACATGCGTGTCGATCACCTCGGAAGCGAGATCGCTGTAAACTAAAGGATTGATGTTGCGTACCGCAACATAAAGATTGTATTCCGTGTCGCCGGCAAGATCGTTCAGATCGACCTTTACTGTTTTCTCTCCTTCGAAATAACGGACAGGTCCTCTTTCGAAGAGCGCCTCCGCATCGGCGATCGTTTCTGTGGCCGGCAATACGGCATAGACATAGTCGGAGGCATTGTTCGTATTGATTGTAAATGAAGCCGTTGTACGATTTACTTCATCTACGCTGACATCAACTGTGGGGGGGGGAGTTGTGGGTCTTTGTTTTCGACACCGTCATCACTGCACCCCGACAGTCCGCACGCTGCCAGCAATGCCAATCCGGTCAAACCGAGAAATAAAGATGTACGCATAAATGTAAAAATTTAAGAGATTAAAGATTGGTTTTGCGAATGCCGAAGAACCTATGAACAAGCATTCGTATTCAAATATACGAAAAAAAATGATATGACGCACCGAATATTCGATTTTTTAATGTCTTTCACCAAAAAGCATACGAATTCCGGTGTATGCACAGCCTGTCTTCCGACCGATACCGCTCTCTGCGGCAACCAAGGCACGGGCCCCGCAAATCGGACGGAACAAAATACGGTTGCTGCGATATAAAACGGCTCCCGGTTCTATTTTTTGTAAAAAATCCGTAAATTTGCAAACTAATGATTACCGCACCATGGAGTTTTTCAACGACCTTGTCCGATACAGCTACCTCAATCACGCTTTTTGGGCGTGCATCCTGTCGGGCATTACGTGCGGAATCATCGGCACTTACGTCGTCTGCCGGCGGCTGGTCTTCCTCAGCGGCGGCATCACGCACTCCTCGTTCGGCGGACTGGGCATCGCTTTCTACCTCGGAATCAATCCGATTCTGGGTGCGATGGTCTTCGCCGTCCTCTCGGCACTGGGGATCGAATGGGCCAACGACCGGGGCCGTATCCGGGAGGATTCGGCCATCGGCATCATCTGGTCGGTAGGTATGGCCATCGGCGTACTGTTCATGAGCCTGCGCCCGGGCTACACATCGGGCGACCTCTCGAATTTCCTGTTCGGCAGCATCGTAACGGTCACCCGCACCGATGTCCAGGCGCTCGCCGTTCTGACGCTCGTGGTAATTGTCGGCACGCTCCTTCA
>ERZ791635.1320-NODE-1320-length-10145-cov-7.85481_pt1 | contig 10145 bp, 10 predicted proteins | sample MGYA00510056_ERZ791635 | MGnify/ENA primary metagenome ERZ791635 (study PRJEB30046, sample SAMN00715187) | human gut metagenome | study: EMG produced TPA metagenomics assembly of the A metagenome-wide association study of gut microbiota in type 2...
CCAACGGAGAAGGTGGAGGTACAGCGGCTTGCCGGCGAGCTGGGCGGTGATATGGAACTGGCGATCAGGCAGCTCGCCGAGGGCAAACGTTAAAGGGAGGGCAGGCCATGTATCGCAAGTGTATCGGATCAGACCCCACGGCGGCGCGTTTGGACTTCGCGCTGTACGAGGTGGCGGGCGAGTGGGAAAGCCGCTCGGGTTCTCCCCGGGTTCGCATCTACCGCAACCCGGGACGCCGGGGCGGCGGTTTTTACGTGGAGGTGTCCTACAAGGACGGGACACGCTTCTCCCGTCCCGTAAGGAAGTATTGGGGAGGTATCCGTTACTTCGACCTCTACGGGTATGTCGCCCTGGCCTACGATGCGGGGCGCGAGGTGCTCCAGCTCTCCGCCTACGGGGATTATTACCGGGCGTCGGAATGACCGCCCAAGTATTCACGAATTAAATAATGAAAAGGATGAAACGATTGATTTTAACGCTGTTCGTGGGGCTTCTTTGCTTCACGTACCAGGCAAAAGCGCAGTGGACGGTCATCGACCCGTCGAACCTCGTTCAGAACATCAAGAGCGCGGTTCAAAGCTCGACCACGGCGACCAACATGGTCAAGTCGCTGCAAGAGAGTATCAAGATTTATAACCAGAGCAAGGCTTACTACGACGCCCTCAAATCGGTGCATAACATCATCAAGGATGCCCGGAAGGTGAAGCTGACGCTCGAAATGGTCAGCGAGATCACGGAAATCTACACCTCGGGATTCAACCGTATGGTTTCAGACCCGAACTTCACGGTGGACGAGCTGGCGGCGATCTCGGCGGGTTACGCCCGGTTGCTGGAGGAGGGTGGCGCGCTGGTGGCGGAACTCAAGACGGTCATAACCGGCGGCAACGGCCTCTCGCTCTCGGACAAGGAGCGGATGGACGTGGTGGATCAGGTTTACACGAAGATGCTGGAGTACCGCAACCTCACGCGCTATTACACGCGCAAGACCATCTCCGTGTCCTTCATCCGCAGCCGCGAAAAGGGCGACGCGCACCGGGTGCTGGCACTTTACGGGAACCCGAACGACAGATATTGGTAACCTGAAAACGGAGGCAGTCATGGATTTCGACAATTTACACCAGGTTCTCCGGAACCTGTATCAGGAGATGATGCCGCTATGCGGCGACATGATCGGGGTGGCGAAAGGTATCGCCGGCCTGGGTGCGCTCTTTTACGTGGCTTACCGGGTATGGAAGGCACTGGCCAGCGCGGAGCCTATCGACGTGTTCCCGCTCCTGCGGCCTTTCGCCATCGGCTTGTGCGTGATGTTCTTTCCCACCGTGGTTCTGGGGACGATCAACGCCGTGATGTCGCCCGTGGTGCAGGGCACGCACGCCATACTGGAGGGGCAGACATTGGATTTGCAGGCATACCAGCAACAGAAGGACGATTTGGAAGCCGAGGCCCGCAGGCGCGAGGGCAAGGCTTGGTTAGTGGACGACGAGGTGTATGAACAACGGCTTGCGGATATGGGTATCACGGACTTGGGCGAGATTATCAGCATGTGGGCCGAACGCACGTGGTACGACATCAAGGCCGGTTTCCGGCAGCTTGTCCGGGACTTCTTCGAGTTGTTGTTCAACGCCGCGGGGCTTACCATCGACACGCTGCGGACATTCTTTTTAGTCGTGCTGTCGATTCTGGGGCCCTTGTCGTTCGCCCTCTCCATTTACGACGGCTTCCACTCGACGCTCGCGAGCTGGATTTCCCGCTATATCAGCGTGTACCTTTGGCTTCCCATCGCCGACCTGTTCTCCGCGGTGCTGGCCAAGATCCAGACGTTGATGCTCCAGGCGGACGTCCTGGCCCTGCAAGACCCCAACTACATTCCCGACAGTGGCAGCGGTGTCTATATTATCTTTTTGATTATAGGTATCATAGGCTATTTCACGATCCCCACCGTTGCCGAGTGGGTGATCCAGTCGGGCGGAGCCGGCGGGGCTATGGGCGGTATCAACAAGGCCGGGGCATTCGCCACGGGTGTCGCGGGCGGTATCGCCGGCAACATGATCGGCCGCACGTTCGGGCGTCGCGGCGGTGGCGGTTCCTCCTCCGGTCACATCGGCGGTGGCCCGGCTTCGGGCAGTGCCCCCAACGGGCGCAACCTGGCAACACAAGGTAACAATAATCATTCATAACAATTTGGACAATGGAATTCAAGTCATTAAAAAACATCGAAACAAGTTTCAGGCAGATTCGGCTTTTCGGTATCGTGTTCCTCTGCCTGTGCGCGCTGGTATCCGTGTTCAGCGTGGTCGCGAGCTTTCGTTTCGCCGAAAAGCAGCGCGAGAAGATCTACGTCCTGGACGGGGGCAAGTCGCTGATGCTGGCGCTCTCGCAGGATTTGAGCCAGAACCGCCCCGTGGAGGCGCGCGAACATATCCGGCGTTTTCACGAGTTGTTCTTCACCCTCTCGCCCGACCGTGCGGCCATCGAGAGCAACATCAACCGCGCGCTGTTCCTGGTCGATAAGAGCGCCTTCGCCTATTACCAGGACATGCAGGAGAAAGGTTACTACAACCGTGTGGTGTCGGGGAACATCAGCCAGCGTATCGAGGTGGACTCCGTGGTGTGCGACTTCAACGCCTATCCCTACCGGGCCATGACCTATGCCCGGCAAATGATTGTCCGCGAGAGCAACATCACCGAGCGTTCGCTGGTCACGCGTTGCGAGCTGATCAACTCGGGGCGTTCGGACAATAACCCGCAGGGTTTCATCATGGAGAAATTCGAGATTCTGGAGAACCGCGATTTACGTACATTAAAAAGATAAGGCTATGGCAAAGAAGAGAATAAAGGCTTTCGGGGAGTGGGTCGAAGACCACCTGCGCCGCGCTTGCGGGGCGCTCTCGCCCGATAAGCGGATTATCGTGATCCTCACGCTGCTCTTGTTCTTTTCCGTCTTGTCGCTCTACTTTACCGTGTCTTCCATCTACCGCTTCGGCAAGGGAGCCGGGGAACGGATGCAGATACGGCATATCGAGCGGCTGGAGCTGGAATTAAGACAACGGCAGGAGGCCGACAGTGTAAAACATCTAAAAGATTTCAATTATGACGACGAACGAAAAACAGAATAAACGGCCGGAGGCGGGGAAAAAGGAACTCACGCCCCGGCAGATACAGATGCGGAAAAAGATGGTGGTCTTCCCGCTCTTTTTCCTGGCCTTTGCCGGGTGCATGTGGCTGATCTTCTCCCCCGGCGAAAAAGAACGGGAGGAGCCTTCGGCGGGTTTCAACACGGAGCTGCCGACCCCGGAATCGGAGGGTATCCTCTCGGACAAGCGTGATGCCTACGTGCAGGAGGAGATGCGGCGCAGGGAGCGGGAAAAGATGCGCTCCTTGCAGGATTTCGCGTTCGGGATGGAGGACGAGGTGGAAGAGCCCGTCATGCCCGCTGCCGTGCCGGATAAGTCTTCCGGCCCTGCCGGCGGTTCGTCGGGAGCTTTCCGGACTTCCCGTGCCGCCTATGCCGACATCAACCGCCAGTTAGGCAGTTTCTACGAGGAGACCGCCGGTGAAACGGGGGAAGAGCGCGAGATGCAGGCCCGCATCGAGGAACTGGAACGCCGCCTGGAAGAACAGCAGGCGCAGAAAACGGCCCAGGAGGAGCAGGTGGCGCTGCTGGAGAAGTCCTACGAGATCGCCGCCCGCTACATGAACGGCGGTCAGGCCCCTGAAGCCCCGCGTCAGAAAGCCTCCGTTTCCGGCAAGGCTTCCGTGCAGCCCGTGCGCCAGGTGCGCCGTAACATCGTGTCGCTGCTCGCCGCCCCGCTGCCCGATTCGGTCTTCGCCCGTGAGTTCGTCAAGCCCCGGAACTGGGGTTTCAACACGGTGGGGAGCGACCTTCGCGAGCCCGAGCGCAACAGTATCCGTGCCGCCGTGCAGCAAACCGTGACGCTCACCGATGGCGGGGAGGTTACTTTCCGGCTGCTGGAACCGATGATGGCGGGAGATCTGCTCATCCCCTCGGGTACGCCCGTAACGGGGGCGGCGAGGATCAACGGCGAACGGCTGACGGTCAAGGTCAGCGCTGTCCAGCACGGCGGGGCGGTCGTTCCGGTCGATCTGTCGGTCTATGACACGAACGGCAACGAGGGTATTCCCGTGCCGGGGTCGGAAGAACTCAATGCCGTGAAGGAGATCGCCGCCAATATGGGTGCGGGCATGGGCAGCAGTATCACGATCACGGACGATGCCGGTTCGCAACTGCTCTCCGACCTGGGGCGCAGCGCCATCCAGGGCGTGTCGCAATACGTGAGCAAGAAGATGCGCTCGGTCAAGGTCACGCTCAAGGCCGGTTACAGCGTCCTGCTGCTCCCGCCCCTTCAATAAGGGTACAAACGACGTACTTCCGTACACCACTGAAAAAATCCATTTTTATCAACAATCAAAAATTTATCGAGTATGAAAAAGATTCTTCTGGCACTCGCTTTTATCGGGTGCATGTTCGCTGCCCACGCGCAGGAAAAGCCCTCCACGGGCGATTTGTACGACGGTCTTACCCGTCCGCTGACCTTCAACCGGGTTATCCCGCCCTACGCGCTGGAGGTGACGTTCAGCAAGACCGTTCATGTGATTTTCCCCTCGGCCATCCGTTACGTCGATCTGGGGTCTTCGGATCTTCTGGCGGCGAAAGCCGACGGCACGGAAAACGTGCTGCGTGTAAAGGCGGCCCTGCGTGATTTCTCGCGCGAGAGCAACCTTTCGGTCATTACCGAGGACGGGGCCTATTACAGCTTCAATGTCAAGTATGCCGACGAGCCGGTGAAACTGTCGGTCGAGATGGCGGACTTCCTGCATGACGGGGAGGCGGTAAACCGCCCCAATAACGCGCTGGACATCTATTTGCAGGAGTTGGGATGCGAATCTCCGCTGCTGGTCAAACTGATCATGCAGTCCATTTACAAGAATGACCGCCGCGAGATCAAGCATATCGGTTGCAAGCGTTTCGGGGTACAATACCTCCTCAAAGGTATCTACGTGCATAACGACCTGCTTTATTTCCACCTCCAACTGAAAAACTCCTCCAACGTGCCTTTCAACGTGGACTACCTGACGTTCAAGATTACGGACAAGAAGGTGGCCAAACGCACGGTCATCCAGGAGCAGGTCGTATGGCCCGTGCGTGCGTACAACAACGTGCAGGTCATCGGCGGCAAGCGTACCGAGCGCATGGTCTTCACGCTCCCGAAGTTCACGCTGGCCGACGACAAGCAGCTGGTCGTGGAACTGCACGAGCAGCAGGGCGGGCGACACCAGACTTTCACGGTGGAGAATGCCGACCTGGTGCGCGCACGTGTTATCAACGAGTTAAAGGTAAAGTGATATGAAACGGGCGATATTCATTCTCACGCTGGGGTTATGCCTCCTCCTTTCGGACGGGGCGCACGCCCAGCGTGCCCTGCCCGCCATGCGCGGGCTGGAAATACGGGGAGGCATGGCCGACGGCTTCTATACCCGGGACAGCCGCAGCGAAACGGGCTACTGGTTCGGGCTGGCCATGAGCCGTTACGCGAAGAATGCCGACAAGTGGGTGTTCGGCGCGGAGTTCCTGAACCGTTATTACCCCTACAAGTCGGAACGTATCCCGGTGGCGCAGTTCACGGCCGAGGGAGGTTACTATTACAAGTTCCTCGCCGACCCGTCCAGGACTTTTTTCTTCTACCTCGGCGGCTCGGCGCTGGCCGGTTACGAGAGCGTGAACCGGGGCGAGAGGCGGCTCTATGACGGCTCTACGCTCCGCCACCGCGACCGTTTCCTCTATGGCGGGGCCGTCACGCTGGAGGTCGATGCGTACCTGACCGACAGGATTATCCTCTCGCTGACGGGGCGTGAGCGTATCCTATGGGGCACTACAACGGGACATTTCCACGCGCAGTTCGGCCTGGGCGTGAAATTCATAATCCATTAAACTTGCAAGCGACATGAAAAAGATGAAAAAGATATTGGCCCTGGCGGTCTGGATCGCTGCCCTGGGTCTTTTATGCGCATCCTGCGACAACGGGCTGGATATACAGCAGGCGTACACGTTCTCTCTGGAAACGATGCCCGTTCAGAAGCGAATCTCCGTTGGTGAAACCGCTGAAATCCGCTGCACGCTCGTGCGGGAGGGGAGATATGACGGCGCGCGTTACACGATCCGCTATTTCCAGCCCGACGGGCGCGGTGAATTGAGGATGGACGACGGTACGGTGTTCCTGCCCAACGACCGCTATCCGCTCGACCGTGAGGTGTTCCGCCTCTATTACACATCGCGCAGCGATGACCAGCAGACCATCGACGTCTATGTCGAGGACAACACGGGTCAGGTCGTGAAGACCTCCTTCACGTTCCAGAGCGAGAACGGGACGGAGGAAACGGAACGATAACGTAATATGTCTAACCAAGAGAAGCGCCCGTCACCCGGGCGCTTTCCATAAATACTGAAAACCATGACAGAGCAAGAGAGAATAGATATAGCCTATCTCGACACGGGGGTGTACGAGAACCCGTGGCGTGAGAACCTTTTCGAGACGCTGCCCGAGGATCGGAAAACGGCGGAGGTCTGCCGTTTCGCCATCAAGAAATCGGCTTTCAACATCGAGTTCGTTCCCGAAGCGATGAAAACGCCGGAACTTTGTCTTGCCGCGGCCGGCCACCGGGGCGAAACACTGAAATTCGTCCCTGACCGTCTGAAGACACCGAAAATGTGCCGTGCCGCCGTCGATAGCAACAGCTACGCGCTGTATTACGTTCCGGAGGGGCTGAAGACCCCCGAACTGTGCATGGCGGCCGTGAAGCGCAACGGCCTGGTGCTGGAGGCCGTTCCAGGGGAATTGAGGACGCCGCAAATATGCCGTGCGGCGTTGAAAGCGGTGGACAGTGCCGATTACAAGATACTCCCTTACATTCCGTATCCCGATATATGCCTGGAAGGGCTGAAAAAATTCGGGATGTCGTTCGTGGACAAGTTCGAGATTTTCGCCTCCATTGCTCCGGAGGTCATGACCGGGGAACTGGCCCTTCACGGCGTGGGGATGGACGCGTCCTGCCTTTCGCTCGTGCCGGTGGAACTGCGCACGGAGGCAGTCTGCCTGCGTGCCGTCAGCGGGGACGGCATCCTGCTCCATGAAGTGCCGGAGGAGTTACGCACGGAACGGGTCTGCGAGGCCGCCGTGTCCTCGAACTACCTGGCGCTGGAGTACGTTCCGAAGCATCTGAAAACCGACCGTCTGTGCGGGATGGCGCTGGAGCGCGATCCCCTGGCCATCCGCTTTTTCAACCCCGAACAGCTCACGCCAGAGGTCTGCAACCGGGCGTTGGCCCGTGCCGACGACCTGCGTGTCCTCCGCTATATCCCTTTCGAGGATATACACATGAAGGCGTTGGGGTTCTATTGCACGAATTACGATAAGACCTTCGATTTTTTGCAGCACATGAACCCGGCACACGTCACGCCGAGGGTGGCCCGGGAGATCTTCGCCCTGGAGCCGGAGCTGTTCTACAACCTTCCCGACCACGCCAAGAACGAGGAGATGTGCCGCCGGGCCGTCGGGCACGACGGGAGCTACCTGCAATATGTCCCCGAGAAGTGGAAAACGCCGGAGTTGTGCATGGAGGCCATACGGCGCAGTCCCTATGCCATCGCCCACCTGCCCGAGAGCATGAAAAGCCCGGATCTATACATGAGCCTGGTGCGGGAGAACCCGCAAAACCTGAAAGGCGTCCCCCGCGAAGCCCGGACGCCGGAGATGAGCCGGGAGGCTTTCGAGCGTACCTACGGGAAGGACAAAACCGATTTCTCGGTTATCAGCGCGTTGAGCGACCCCGCCCTGGTCTTGCAGGTGTTCCGCGAGCAGGACGACCCGCAGCAGATACACCGGTTGATGAGTGTCCTGCACCTGAACCGCCGGCTTGTAACGGAGGAGGTGGCGTTGGAGGCCGTTCGCAAGGATGCGGGGGTGCTGTACGACATTCCCCAGACGGCCATCACGCCGCTCGTGGCCGATACGGCCGTGCGGGGCGACCCGAGGATGCTCCAGTGGGTTCCGAGGGAGCTTCGCACGGCGGATATGTGCCTCTATGCCGAGGCCGCCCATCCCGAGTTACGGGTTTACGTTCCCGACGAGATAGCAAAGGGACGTAATATCTATTCGTTCCACCGTCAGGTGGACGCGAAATTGCGGCAGCCGCTCGAATACGAACAATACAAGACCCTCTACTCGGGCGGCGCGGTGCGTGTGAACAACGTGTGGACGTCGGTTGCGGGTGAGATTGACTGCTGCGAGGTGCGTTACGACCGCAAGGCGGAGAAACTCAAACTGCGGATCGTAGAGCCGCAGCGGAAGAAAAATATCATGTCTACACGTATTTCTCCTAAATCAGCGAAAAAAGGGAAAAGAAAAATCTCCTAAATAAAATGAATAAGCGATAGAAAAATCTATCGCTTATTCGTTATTTAAGGTTTTACTATGTAGCCAATATATTTTCCGATAAAAAACAGCACAAAAGAATAATAAAATGACAATACTTCCTCCTATCAAGATTATATAAGTAAATGCCTTTAATGAAATAATATCCTTCCCCAAAATAGCCACTGCCCCGTGAAATAATACAATAATACTCCATAAACACAAAGTGATTTGCCCAATGGCAATGTTTATTTTAGAAGGAGAATAGGCGCCTCCATTTCCCTTGAAAAAGGATTTTTGAATTTGAGGACGTTCATATCCTTGTATGTTTTGGTAATGAAACCCTCCTATATGAGAAGCTTTAGGTGTCATATACTGGGATTTTCTCTCAAAAGCACAAATAGCATTCTCATATCTTTCATACCACGCTTTAGAACCTTTTCCCATCATTATCCATAAACATGAAAAAATAATTCCTATAACTCCTATTGAAAATGCTAACAAATTTGCATATGCAAATAACGACGCCTTTTCAAGCATAGTTATTAGCAAACTACCATATCCCGTAAAACATAAGATCAAGAAAGCTGAAAGAAATATTGATCTTTGCCATAAATGGGATAATTCAAAATCTCTACAACGCCAAAAAGTTTCATGTATTTCTTTAATAGAGATTTTATCCTCTACATCGTTTGAATTTCGTTCCTCACTCATATTCTTTACATTTATTTCAACCAGGGAATAGTGTTTTTTTGATAAATACCAAATTGTGTTAAATAGTCAAACGCCCATTTTATTCCGGCATCTACTTGTTCCTCCATATTATCATTTGTATATTCTATCTTTTTTATATTAGTCATTCTTTGATATAAATCTTCAAACATCCACGTTGCTCCTTTATCTTTTTGCTGTAATACGACAGTAGGCATTTCTGCCATCTTGACAATATGTGGAAATTCGTATAAATGCCCACTCGGTTCTGTATTCTCAATTATTACCAATCTTGAAGAAAGGGCATATCGCAAAACTTTTTGCATTACACTCTCTCCTAAAAGATCTGGTTGTTCTTTAATAATATAAGTATAAAAACCTTTATTATCTAAATACGTCTGTATCCTCTTTAATAGCTCCATACTTTCTCCTGTATCTTTGCCCAAAATGAGAATACTATCGGAGTTTTCCAGCATATTATTAGCCCTTTCGTACACTTTATTAAATGACAATTCAATATTATCTATGAGTGTTTGATTAGGTATATGAATAGATTCTGCTAATGCCCATCTTACAAATAAATGTACATCATCATCATTATCTAACTCTTCGCTGAAATAGGGAAACCCCTCTGTTGCTAATCGTTTAACTGCTTTTATCATTGCTTCTGCAAATACAGAAGCATGATATTTGTGAAACCAGTATTTAGTATAAATATGTTCTTCAAGCGTTATTTCCAAGCTATCCCCAATTCTTATTATATAACAACAAGGAAAATTATTATCCAAAATTTGCAGAGATTCTTGCTCTGGCACCTTTGTTAAATCTATTGATAATAACTCTTTTAAGGATAAAGTATCGTCTTCCATTATTATTTGATTCATTGTTTATGCAAATATAACTCATACCCTTTGAAAAGCCTATTTATATATCACTTTTTTGAATCAGAATCGTTATATTTGCAATCGAATCCTCCGGCGGCGTGCCGCCGGGCGAGTTTTCTGA
>ERZ791635.1346-NODE-1346-length-9997-cov-2.63287_pt1 | contig 9997 bp, 8 predicted proteins | sample MGYA00510056_ERZ791635 | MGnify/ENA primary metagenome ERZ791635 (study PRJEB30046, sample SAMN00715187) | human gut metagenome | study: EMG produced TPA metagenomics assembly of the A metagenome-wide association study of gut microbiota in type 2...
AATACTCTGCTGAGCCTTCTTCGTAATTGCCGAGAAGCTGCTCAAGTCCTGCGAGTACCTGCTGGTCGTATGCGATAGACTGTGTAAGTGCGTTATCTACCTTTGTTATGCCATTTGAAAGAAGTTCAACGCTTGCAGGGAGTGTCTGCACCTTTTCATAGAGTGTAGAAACGCCTGCATTAAGTGTTGCAACGCCTTTTTTCAGTGCAGTTGAACCGTCATAGGTCTGCTTTGTGCCTGCGGCAAGATTTTTAGAGCCTGCCTGGAGGTCGCCTACGCCTGTAACAAGCTTATTTGTGCCTGCGGCAAGGCTTGCAGCACCGTTATTTACCTGCTGTGCGCCTGAGGATACCTGTGAAAGTCCGCTTGAAAGTGATGATGAGCCGTTCTTCAAGGTTGACATACCACTGTTTACCTGATCAAAACCACCGAGGAGGGCTGTTGAACCACTATGAGCTGTGGAGATACCTCTCATAAGCTCACCTGTGGAAGAATCAAGGGTCTTTGCTCCGTCACGAAGCTTTGTTGCACCGCTGTTAAGTGTCTTTGCACCATCGTCAAGTGACTTAGAGCCTGAATAAAGCTTGTCGATACCTGTGATAAGTGTTCCTGAGGAATCGGACAGCTTCTTTATGCCTGCGTAAAGCTCTGCTGTGCCGTCTACAAGCTCGTCTGTAGCATCAGAAAGCTCATCAAGCTTATCCTGAAGATCGTCAGCATCACCGATATCGCTAAGGTCAAGCTTTGAGAAGATGTCAGATGTTGCGACTGTGAGAGCAGTTGTTGACTCGAAGTCCTTTACGTCTGCTGTGAACTCAACGTACTCCGGTATCTCGATATCTTCGTTATCCTGAAGATCAAGGCTCTTTGTAAGGCCAGGCATTGCAACGCCTATAAGTATCTGTCTGCTTCCGTCTGAAATGAGCTTGCCATTTGTTACTTCAACGTTTGAATAAACGTTAGTATCAAGGATAGCTGTTGTTGCCATAAGGTATGGAACATAGATATCTGTTTTCTTGCCGTTTATCTTGACAGTTTTCTTATCGTTGTTCGTATAGTCATATCTTACTGTAAGCTTACCGCTCTTGCCTGCGAGGTCCTCAGGCTTTATCTCCTTGCCGTCAAGGGTATATGTTACCTTTACATCAACCGGGAGTGCCTTATCGGTATAGCCCTTATAGTAGATATCTCCGCCCTCGGTATCCCATGTGAGCTTATCACCATTGGCTGTAAAGCCCTCGTCTGTTTTAACATTCTCGATATTTGTCAGGTCGGAAACGTCCTCCAGCTTCTTTACGCCCTGTGGGTTTTTCAGCCAGTTGGAAACGACTGTTTTTGTCTTGTTGCCGGAAGCGTCAGTGATAACATAAACTGTTTCTTCCTTAGCCTGCTTTTCTGTATCACTGTCAGACTTATCAGCTTTCTTTGTATCTTTTGTATCTTTTTTATCTGATTCGCTCTTTGTTGTTGAGGCAGTGCTGTCGGCAGCGGAAGAGCTGTCTGACTGAGCTGCGGCATAAAGACCTGTGCAGCCTGCGGAAAGAAGTACGGCAAGTATGCCTGCAAGAACTCTTGAATACTTTTTCATAACTATATCTCCTTTACGTATTAGTGAATTTCAGGAAGCTTATAAAGCTTATTTTCTTTTTTCTTCATGCCCATTGTTGTATTGATTATTACCTTATCGAACAGCATAAGCATTGAAGGAAGTATGCAGATAACAGTTATCATACTGATTATTGCACCTCTTGACATGAGCGTACAAAGCTGTGAGATCATATCTACGCTTGAATATACGCCAACACCGAATGTTGAAGCGAAGAAGCCAAGTGCGCTGACCATGATAGACTTCATTGAAGTGGTGAGTGCGATAGTAACAGCTTCATGCTTATCCTTGCCTGCGTTACGCTCGGTCTTATATCTTGTTGTCATAAGGATAGCGTAGTCAACTGTTGCACCAAGCTGGATAGTACCGATTACTACCGACGCTATGAACGGTATGGTGGTATTCGTAAAGCACGGAACACCCATGTTTACTGTGATAGCAAATTCGATAACGGCTACCAGAATGATAGGCAGTGAAACTGAACGATCACTTAGAAACTATATTTACTACCTTGAAGTCATGATCTGTTATGTCGATAAGGTCTTTTGTTGCCGCCGCCTCACCGATAAGCATTCCGTCCTTATCGTAGGATTTAAGTATCTTGCTAAGCTCATCTATCTGGGCATTCTCTTCATCGGAAGCTACCTTATATTCAGAGCCCACCAGCATGAGCTGCCATTTGTCGCTCTTGAGTATCTTTGTTACCGAATCAGGAACTATCTCACGAGGAATAGACGGACCGATAAGAGTATCCAGTGACATTGAGAAGCTTACACCATCAACCTTGCCCATTTCGTCGAGCATAGAGTTTACTTCCTTTGGCTTCATATCAGCGTCAACCAGTAGCATATGGGTAGTTGCCATGTTGTATTCCTCATCTAGCTTTGTGTTTGCGATAACACTGTTGAGATCCTTTGGAAGAGTATCTGTCAGGTTATAATAGACATTGGTGTTTATCTGACCATATACAGCAGGGATAAGTACAACTATAAAGAGTACGATAAATGCTGCATGGTGCTTGATAATGAACTTTGAAGGCTTTTCAAGGCTTGGAACAAGGTCTTTGTGCATTGTTTTTTCAAGTGCCTTGTCGAATACAAGTATCATCGAAGGCAGAACAGTTATGCAGCAGATAACGCCGATAACAACGCCCTTTGCCATTACGATACCCATGTCCATGCCAAGCTCGTAGCTCATGAAGCAAAGTGCAAGGAAGCCTGCAACTGTTGTTATGGAGCTTGAAACAACTGAGGTGATAGTTTTGCCGATCGCAATCGCCATAGCCTCTTTGTTGTCACCGGGGTGCTTTTCTTTCTCCTCTTTGTAGCTGTGCCACAGGAAGATCGAGTAGTCTATCGTTACCGCAAGCTGAAGCACGGCTGCAAGAGCTTCGGTGATGAACGATATTTCGCCTTGTATGAAGTTCGTTCCCATGTTATAGATTATCGCCATGCCCACGCTGAGCATAAAGAACAGTGGGATAAGAAATGAATCCATTGTAAGTGCAAGTATGATACTTGTAAGTATTACTGCGATAACAACATACATCGGAGCTTCCTGCATTGTCAGATCCTTGATATCCTCAACGACTGACGACATACCGCTTACGAAACACTGCTCGCCGGCGATGCTTCTTATCTCCTTGACAGCTTCAAGTGAGCCGTCAGCGGAGGTCGCTTCGTCAAAAAAGACAGCCATCATTGTGGAGTTATCTGTATTGAAGAAATCGTAAATATCATCAGGAAGAACTTCCTTTGGAAGTGAAACGTCTGCCAAGGTGTCATACCAGAGAACATCGCAAACGTGGTCTACCTTTTCGATCTTCTCCTTGACCTTTTCAACGTCCTTATCGTCCATGCCGTCAAGCATCACCAGCGAAAAGCCACCCTTGCCAAACTCGTCAAGCATTATATCCTGACCTTTCATGGTTTCAATGTCCGACGGGAGGTATGAAAGAATATCATAGTTTATTCTTGTGCTGACAAATCCGAATATTGACGGTATCAGCAGCAGAACGCTGACTATGAGTATCGGTACTCGGAGCTTTACAACTCCTCTGCCAAATTTCTGCATCAATTGTCATTCCCTTCACATAGTTTTGACCTTTCGGTCTTTTAACAATTCATAGTATACATCAAAAATGACCAACAGTCAATAGTAAAATGACCATTAGTCATTCTTTTTGTAGAGTTGCACAAAATGACCAACGGTCATAAGTGACTATTGGTCATTTTGCTCTGTTGACTTTAACAAGAATTTGTTTATTATAATAAATACAGGGTCAGCCACAGTAAACCTGTGTATGGTCGGGATACGAAATAATTCAATAAGGAAGGACGTGTTAAAATGGGCAAGCTTGATACCAATAAAAAGGTAAAGGAGGACTCTCTGCTTAACACGGCTTTTAGTCTTTTCACCACCAAGGGAGTGAGCAAGACCTCCATTTCAGACATCGTGAACAACGCCGGTGTGGCGAAAGGAACGTTTTATCTTTATTTCAAGGACAAATATGACATAAGAAACAAGCTTGTTTCTCACAAGTCGTCACAGCTTTTCAGAAACGCTATTGAGGCATTAAATGCGAGCGGCAAGAAGCTTACCTTTAACGAACGAATTATTTTTATTGTTGACAACATCATCAACCAGCTAAACGAGAACAAGTCGCTTTTGACTTTTATTGCAAAAAATCTTAGCTGGGGCGTTTTCAAGCATGCTCTTACGTCGCCTATAAAGGACGATGACATCGACTTCCGCAACATTTATGACGCTATGCTTGCTGACGCTCCATATAATATTGTTCAGCCTGAGGTCATGATATTCATGATAGTTGAGCTTGTAAGCTCAACCTGCTACTCGTCCATACTTTACAACGAGCCTGTGGACATTGGCGAGCTTAAGCCTTATCTTTACATATGTATAAACAACATTATCGACACTCATGCAGGCACTGTAAAAGCATAATAAAAGACACGTTTACAAGATCGTAAGCGTGTCTTTTTTGTGTACAAAAAAACGGACGGAAGATATCCGTCCGTTTGGTGCTTTTATTACTTTGCCTTAACAGCATCTCTTGCCTTTGCAACGATATTGTCTACGCAGAGGCCATATTCTTTAAGAAGATCAACTGCCGGGCCTGAGTGACCGAACTCGTCATTAACGCCGATCTTAACAAGCTTTGCAGGGTATCTTGCGGCAAGAACGTCAGCAACGGCTGAGCCAAGTCCGCCGATAACGCTATGCTCCTCAACTGTAAGAAGAAGTCCTGTGTTCTTTGCGGCTTCAACGATGATATCCTCGTCGATTGGCTTGATAGTGTGGATATTGATAACTGTTGCTTCGATACCCTCGGCTGCCAGTGTTTTTGCAGCCTCGATAGCTTCATAAACCATAAGACCTGTTGCAACGATAAGAGCTATATCCTTGCCGTCACGGAGCTTAACGCCCTTGCCAAGCTCGAACTTATATGTTTCAGGGTCGTTGAAAACAGGTGTGGCAAGTCTGCCGAAACGGAGATAAACCGGACCTTCATGGAGGATAGCGGCTTCAACGGCTGCCTTTGCTTCAACGTCGTCGGCAGGGTTTATTACCACCATGCCAGGGATAGTTCTCATAAGAGCGATATCCTCGTTGCACTGATGTGTTGCACCGTCTTCGCCTACAGAGATACCTGCGTGTGTTGCACCTATCTTCACGTTGAGGTGAGGATAACCGATAGAGTTTCTTACCTGCTCAAATGCTCTGCCTGCGGCGAACATTGCAAATGTAGAAGCAAATGGTATCTTGCCTGTTGCTGCCATACCTGCTGCAACGCCCATCATATTTGACTCGGCGATACCGCAGTCAAAAAATCTGTCAGGGAATTTCTTTTTGAATATACCTGTTTTTGTTGCAGCAGCAAGGTCTGCGTCAAAAACATAGAGGTTATCGTACTTATCGCCAAGCTCTGCAAGAGCCTCGCCGTAGCTTTCTCTTGTAGCTTTCTTCTTCAATTCTGCCATTGCTTAACCCTCCAGACTTTTAAGCTGTTCGTTTATTTCTGCCACAGCCTGCTCATACTGCTCCTTGTTAGGTGCTGAACCATGCCATGAAACGTTGTTTTCCATAAATGAAACGCCCTTGCCCTTGATACTCTTCATTACGATAACGCAAGGCTGACCGCATACTGTTTCTGCCTCGTTGAATGCTTTTTCAAGTGAGTCAAAATCGTGAGCGTCGGCTGTGATAACGTGCCAGCCAAATGCTGCAAACTTGTCAACGATAGGGCTGCATACTTGTCAACGATAGGATATGGCGACATTACGTCCTCTATCTTTCCGTCGATCTGAAGTCCGTTATTATCCACAACAGCAACGAGGTTATCAAGCTTATAATGAGCGGCAAACATTGCAGCCTCCCATACCTGACCCTCTTCGATCTCACCATCGCCAAGGATAGTATACACCTTATAGGTATCGCTTGTGAGCTTTCCTGACAGTGCCATACCGCATGCTACAGAAATGCCCTGTCCAAGGGATCCAGAGGACATATCTACGCCAGGGATAGAGATACAAGGGTGACCCTGAAGCATTGCACCGATATGTCTGAGGGACTTCAGCTCCTCCTTTGGAAAAAAGCCTTTTTCTGCAAGAGTTGCATAGAGTGCAGGTGCTGTGTGGCCCTTTGAAAGCACGAGTCTATCTCTCTCAGGCTCTTCCGGCTTATCAGGATATACGTTCATCTTGGCAAAATAGAGATAAGTGAGCAGATCTGCGATAGAGAGCGATCCGCCCGGATGACCCGACTTTGCGTTGAATACTCCCTCGAGTATTCCAAGACGAACCTTGCAGGCTGTGATCTCAAGCTGTTTCTTTAATGTTTCGTCCATACTTTTGACCTCCAAAAAATATTATTTCTTCAGTTTTTCAAAAATTTCATCTATGACTGCGGCTATGAAGTCTTCCTCGCAGGACTGCTCAAAGACCTTATCCGCAACCTTTTTGACCTCCTCTGCCGCATTTGACGGGCAATATGCCACGTCAGCCGCTTGAAGAAGTTCAATATCATTATTATAGTCGCCTGCAGCCACGAAAGTAAAATCCTCCATGCCACAAGCTTTTCTCAACTCCTCAAGAGCCGTACCTTTTGATATATTCTGTGGAAGTATCTCGTAATACTCGATACTTGAACGCACAAAATCTACTCCTTTATAGCCTTTTTTTGCCACATAGTTTATAAGCTCGTCCATACGCTCAGGCTCAACTGCAAAAAGCACCTTATACCAGTTCTTGTCAGGTATCTCGTCAACGGCACACTGAACGGGAATGAGCTTACAGATCTCGTTATGGCGCTTTTCCATAGGGGTCATGCTTGGCACATAGACCTCGTTGACAGTAAGCACTTCACAGCCAACATAAAGATTATCGGCAAGTATCTCCTTGACGATATCCGCCGCAAAGCTTGGCAGAAAGACGTTATATATTTGATCTTTCGTATGGATATCGTAGACCATTCCGCCGTTTGACATTATGATAGGACAATTCACATTCACCATGTCAAAATACTGTCTAGCCGCCTGAATGGCTCTGCCTGTAGCGATAGAGAATCTGCCCCCAGCCTCTTCAAAACGCTTGACAGCGGCGAGAGTTTTCAGGGTAGGTATCTTGCTTGCGGGGAGAAAAGTTCCGTCCATATCAGTTATAAGCAGGACTTTTGATATATCTTCAAACATAAAATCACTTCCGTGGGTCAATTCCCTGCTCTGAGTTTTTTCAGCACCGCCTGAAAATAATCGGGCAATTCGCTGTCAAACTCCATATATTCCTTGGTCGCAGGGTGTATAAAACCAATTTTCTTTGCGTGGAGGCACTGTCCCTCGATTCCCTTTACAGCTTTGCCGTAAACATCGTCGCCGTAGACAGGGTGACCGATATATGCGGAATGTACTCTTATCTGATGAGTTCGACCAGTTTCAAGGCGGAATTTCACCAGCGAATACTGGCCTAACTCCTCCAGCACCTCATAATGGGTTACTGCGTGCTTGGAGTTTTGCTCTGTCACGCACATTTTCTTTCTGTCATATTTGCTTCTGCCGATAGGTGCGTCAACTGTGCCGGTAGGGGTCTTTAGGCGGCCGCCTGTGAGTACAGCTTCATACTCTCTTGTAAAGCTATGCTCTTTTATCTGAGCCGCAAGAAAGTTATGTGCGCTGTCGGTCTTGGCAACGATCAGCAGACCGCTTGTATTTTTGTCTATCCTATGGACTATCCCAGGGCGAATGACGCCGTTTATTGAAGAAAGCCTGCCCTGACAATGATAAAGCAATGCGTTCACCAAAGTGCCATCGGGATTGCCTGCGGCAGGGTGCACCACCATGCCTTTAGGTTTATTCACCACAAGCAGCTCGCTGTCCTCATAGACTATTTCCACGGGGATATCCTGTGGCTTGACGTCAAGCTCCACAGGGTCGGGAATAATTATCTCAACGCTGTCACCGTTATGCAGCTTATAATTTTTCGATACTTTTTTTCCGCCAACTGTGACGCCACCGTCCTCGATAAGCTTCTGCACAGCGGAACGTGTAAGACCTGTATCCTGCGCTGACAGAAATCTGTCGATACGCTCGCCTGTTTGCTCGGCAGTGGCAATAAAATCAAACTTTGTCATTTTCGTCTTTGACCTTTATATCGTCACGGATCGGCTTTTTCTTTTCGTCCAAAAAGCAGAAGCAGATAACGAACAAAATTCCGCCGATAACGATACAGATATCCGCAAAGTTGAAGATAGGGAAATTGATAGGCTCGAACTTGATATAGTCCACAACTTCTTTTACCCTTATTCTGTCGATAAGGTTGCCGATACCGCCTGCAAGCACCATAGCCAACGACACAAGCTCCAGCTTTGAGCCTTTGCGTATCTTATACATATAGACTATAGCCGCAATAAGCACGACCACAGGCAAACCGATAAGAAACCAAGTCTTTCCTGACATCATGCTCCATGCTGCTCCTGAGTTCCTTATATGTGTCAGGCTGAACACCTTAAAGCTACCGAACTTTATGACCTCGACAGGCTGACCGTTCAGCGGCAGGTTATTTGTCACAGCAAGCTTTATGAGCTGGTCGGCGGCAACGAGGACTGCCATGATAACAAGCGAAATTACAAACATCTATTCCCTACTCCATTTATGAACAGTAAGGCTCTGCGGAAAACAGAGCCTTTGAATTAATTATTTTTACCAAATTTAAGCTCAGCAGGAGCTGTCTTTGGTATAACAGGGTCGAAAGAACCAGTGTTAAGTATCTTCTCAACGTGCTCACTATCAGTAACAGGTGCAGATTCAGCCTCAACAGTTTCCTCCGGCTCGGCTGTTTCCTCTGCCTGCTCCTCTGCAGCTTCCTGAGCTTCCTCGACTGTTTCTTCTTCCTCATACTCCTCTGCTGTATCCTCAGCAGGCTCAAAAGCAGGAATTTCCATAATAAGTCTTATCTGCTTATTATAAAGCTGAGTAAGGTCAGCCTTGAACTGAGTTACCTCAGCCTTGAGGTTCTCAAACTTTGCAAGCTCCTCGTCATAAGCTGCTCTTACTTCATTTATCTTCTTCTCTGTTATCTCGGTATTAGTTCTGATAAGCTCAGCGCACTTTTCCTTATGTTCCTTAACTATTCTCTCACACTCAGAGGCACTCTGCTCTGCGAGTCTTACCTGCTCTGTTTTGGCAGACTCGATCATATCGTGAGCCTGAGTTTTGGCCTCAGTAAGTATCTTATTTGACTCTTTCTGAGCCACGACAAGAGCCTGCTGGATAGCTTCCTCGTCCTCTCTGTACTCGTTTATCTTCTCAACGAGCTTGATTATCTTAGCTTCGGTATCCTGATTTGCCTTTACGACTTCGGCATAATCCTCGGCTACCTGCTCAAGAAATTCTTTTACATCCTCTTTTGAATAACCGTTTTTTTCGGTATCAAAAGTTTTTCCTTTAATATTATTTGGATTTAACATACTAGGACCTCCGTGATCTTTACACAAATTTATTTAAAGTTATACGTATTCTGTCTTTTTTAGTTGTGCCGTCAACTGAAAGCAGCTTGAATTTTCCGTATCCTCTCACTGAAAATGTACAGCCCTCTTCCAGAAGTATTTTCGGTGAATTTTTCGGCATATGGTCTATTTCGATGCCCACGTTTTTTATAAGCTGTGCTGACTTTTCTCGTGATATCCTTGCGGCAAGACTTAAGATACAATCTGCACGCATGGAAGCCACAGTACCGCTTATTTCCTGAGTTTTCTGCTCAATATGTATACTGCCGTCATAGCCCTCACTAAGCTTCACTCCTGCTCTGCCGACCTTCGTCAGGACGCTTGTCACCTCGCCTGCCACAGAAGAACGCAGGAACACCGCTGACTTTCCCTCTC
>ERZ791635.1352-NODE-1352-length-9911-cov-1.81453_pt1 | contig 9911 bp, 10 predicted proteins | sample MGYA00510056_ERZ791635 | MGnify/ENA primary metagenome ERZ791635 (study PRJEB30046, sample SAMN00715187) | human gut metagenome | study: EMG produced TPA metagenomics assembly of the A metagenome-wide association study of gut microbiota in type 2...
CACAAAAGGCTGCAAGAAGACTGACTGCATTGATGGATGAAATACAGCCGGATATTGTGCATATCCATACACTTCATGGCTATTACATGAATTTCCAAATATTATGGAACTATCTGAATAAACACGATATACCATGTGTATGGACGTTCCATGACTGTCACGCATTTACGGGAAACTGTGGCTATTATTTTGCATGTCGCAGATGGGAAAATGGCTGTGGCAGCTGTCCGGACAAAAAAAGATATCCGAAAAGCTAGTTCTTTGATTTTTCCCGCTATATGTGGAAAAAGAAAAAAGAATGGTTTACAAAAGGTGACAGGAAAATCATCGTGACACCATCAGACTGGCTGACAGAGGAGACAAAAAAATCGTTTTTTGGAAAATATCCTTGTGTTACGATCCGGAATGGAATTGATGCCGAGCACACTTTTTATCCAAGAGATAAAGCAGAATGCCGAAAAAAATATGGATTTACAATGCAGGATAAACTGGTACTTGGCATGGCAGCAGGATTTTCTGATGAGAGAAAAGGCGCAAAATTCCTGATTGGATCTGCAAAAGCGATGGAAAATGAGGCAAAATTCATTTTAGTTGGCTGGGAAGAAAAGAATAATTCTTTATTAGAAGGAATTTCTAACGTAATTACAGTGCCAAACACGAAAGATACGGATGCTTTGGCGGAATATTATAGTCTGGCAGACGTGTTTGTGATACCATCTCTGGCAGAAAACTATGCAACCGTTACATTAGAGTCCATGGCATGCGGAACACCGGTGGTGGGATTTGATGCATGCGGGATACCGGAACAGTTGACAGAAAACAAAGGAATTGTCGTAAAAACGGCAGATCAGGGGGCATTGACAGAGGCAGTCCGTAAGGCACTTACTTCTGAAAGCGGTTTGCTTTGCGGTGATGAACTGGCAGAAAAGATCAGACAGAATAACTCGATTAAACAGATGACGGAAACTTACAAAGAAATATATCGCGAACTGTTACGTGAAAAAAGTGAGGTTTTTATTTAGAGGATTGGAAAATGGAAAAAAAAGTAAAAGAAGAATTAGACAAGTTAATAATTATTGGAAATGAGAGTGGAATGTTACGAACGTCGACCGTAAAACAGTTACTCAATGATTTAAATAAAAAGACAGAAGAAGATTTTGAAGATGCTGTTCAATATGTAGAAGAAAAGAATATTGGGCTTAATACGGATGATTCTGAAAATAAATTGTTTCTGGATTCAAGCAAAATTGCCATTGTGCCAAAAACATTGAGTGTGGAATCAATTGTAAAAAAAATAAGATATGAAGAAATTAATCTCGACACAGAATTTCAAAGGAAAAGAAGCTTGTGGAAAAATGATGTTAAGAGTCAGTTGATTGAGTCTTTTATGGTTCAGTTGCCGGTGCCTCCGATGTATTTTGACGGAAAGGATGCGAACAGTTGGCTTGTTATTGATGGGTTACAGCGCCTTTGTACGTTAAAGGAGTTTTTGCTAGATAAGACATTGATATTGTCTGATATGGAATATCTTGCAGATTATAATGGGTGCACATTTGATGATTTACCAAGAATTTATCAAAGAAGAGTGGAGGAGGCTCAGATTGCTTTTTATTTGATATTACCAGATACACCAGAGAATGTGAAATATAGTCTGTTCAAAAGGATTAATACGCCTGGGTTAAAGTTAGAACCACAAGAAATCAGACATGCACTATACCAGGGAAAAGCAACCATATATTTAAAGGAACTTGCGGAAAATGAAATATTTACCACGGCGACGGATGGTGATGTTTTGACAGAAAGAATGTTGGATCGAGAGATGGTATTGCGATATTTGGCCTTAAGGTGCCTGGGGGAGGGAGCATATAAGAATAATACATTGAACGAATATTTATGTGAGACTATGGATTTTTTGAATTCACAGGAAGAGCCTTTTTTTCGGGATAATAAAGAATTGTTTTTTAAAGCGTTGGAATGTTGTTATCATATTTTTGGAAGATTGGCATTTCGCAGGATATCTTATAGCAGACCAACAGAAAAAAAACCATTTAATTCAGCATTGTTTGAGGGGTGGACAAATGCTGTTGCAGAATTGTCAGAACAGGAAAGACTGATATTAGAAGAACGAAAGGAAATTCTTATCCAAAAGTTCATTGCAGAAATAGAGAAAAGAAGTACATTTAACAATGATATCAGTTCTGGTAAATATCGTTCTTTTGTAAGGCGGAATGAAGCAATCAGACAGATGGTAAGGGAGGTTTTGGAGTATGCTTAAAAAAATTAAATTAAAGAATTTTAAATGTTTTGAAGATATTGAATTTGAACTTGGAAATGTAAATCTTCTTGCTGGTTCAAATGGTTGTGGAAAATCCTCTTTTATACAGGCATTACTGCTATTGCGTCAGTCCATAGAGAGGGACAAGGATCTGCAGTCATTAGAATTATATGGTCATTACATTAATTTGGGATTAGCAAAAGATATTATCTATGAAGATGCGAAAAACAATGAATTGAAAATTGAATTATGGAATGAGGATAATGCATATCTTGGCGTATTTCCCCAATATGATGCAGAAAAATATATTTTAACAACCAACATAGAAAAAAAAGGAGATTTCTCTGAGTTTAATATTTTTTCACCTGCATTTGAATATGTTTCAGCAGAACGAATTGTTCCACAAAATATATTTTCAGCCATTACATTTGATGATCAATTAGGAAATCGTGGAGAAAACACTATGAGCTTTCTGGAAAAAAAGGGGCTGACGATACATGTTGAAAAAAATTTATGTGTCGATGGATCAGAGCAGGATTATTTATTGTTTCAGGTGGATGAATGGCTGAATAAATTATTTGATGGTTTTCGACTTAATATCACAAAACTTGCAGAAGCTGATTCTGTTAATTTACATTATCAGGAAAAAGGAGAAAATCATATGAGTGCATATCGCAGGGCTGTGAATGTCGGTTTTGGGATCACATACGTACTGCCGGTTCTTGTTGCATTATTAAAAGCGAAAAAAGGGGATTTGGTTATTGTTGAAAATCCAGAGGCTCATTTACATCCTAAGGCGCAGAGAATTATGGGAGAAATTATATTGCGTGCAGCTTCTGTAGGGGTTCAGGTAATTCTAGAAACACATAGTGATCATGTTTTAAATGGTATTCGTTTAGGAATAAAACAGGGGATCATTGACAGTCCGGAAAAGGTAAAAAATTATTTCTTTACACGTGAAAATATTGGAATTGGATATCATGTGAATGTATATGCGCCTAATATTGATCAGGAGGGAAATATTGATTTATGGCCGAATGGATTTTTTGATGAATGGGATAAGGCACTTATGGATTTATACTAAAAGGATAAGGTGAAAAAGTGGAAATTGTTACGAATGATATGATTCCTGATGGAAAATTCAAAAATAAATATGAGGCAATAAAGTCAATAAGAGAATGTCTAAAGATGCTGACGGAGATAAGAAATAAAACAAGTTTTGTAAAATTGTCGGCATCGGCGAATGTATTCCGGGGGATGGAATTGGCAGAAGGGTATTATTTTGAACAACTTTTCAATGAAAACATAGAACTGTTACCACAAAAAGATAAAGCATTATTGCGAACACTTCTGGTAAATTTTAATATGATTAAATTGCCGGAGGGTAAATTTATATACAGGGGAAAAGAATCTAAAAATTGTGTATGGGTACATATGCATCAAGGTCTGGTTTTTAGTATTCCCATAGAACCGGATATGGAAGAAAAGTTTTTAAGCGGTAAATTCGTTTTGGCGGATGGCAAAGAAAAAGATGTTATGATTCCAAATTTGTCAAAAATAGAACATCTGGAAGTTCATCAAAAAAGGTTGGGAATCCGCAAGTATGAATTTAATCCTAAACACAAAGTGAATGTAGGGTGGGGAACGGAAATGGATCTGAATGATGCAGAGGCACAGGAATTGTTGCTTAGAGCACTGCCAGTGGATGAAAAAGAAAGTCATTTGGTAGCAAAGAAAAACGGAAGATACTATTCTTTCCGTTGTCATTATGGTAACTGTTATCATGGTTATTGGGATAATACTATGCCAGAAAAAAATCGTCGGATTGCAGATGGCATAGTGTAGAAAAGAAAAGTGGAGAAAAACAATGCGTATTTCAGTCTGTATGGGTGTCTATAATGGTGAAAAATATATCAAAGAACAGTTAGAAAGCATTCGTCTGCAGACCAGACAGCCGGATGAAGTGATTCTGTGTGACGATAGGTCGACAGATACAACCTGTCAGGTAGTAGATGAATATCTGACAGAACATTCAGAACTTACAGGCTGGTCTTTTTTGCATAACGAAAAGAATCTTGGATATCCGGAAAACTTTTATCATGTGATGGATTGCTGCACTGGGGATATCGTATTTCTGGCAGATCAGGATGACATCTGGGACATGCACAAGATAGAACGGATGTGTGAAATGCTGGATGAGCATGAAGATGTAAAGGTACTGGCATGCACCTTTGGACTGATCGATAGTGAAGCGAAAGAGATCCATTCTATGATGGCTCCGACAGAGGGAAAAAAGAGAGGCAACTTTCACGAAGTATCCATTCGTCAGGTGTTTTATAAATGTGAATGGCCTGGAATGGTGTTGGCATACCGCAATGCATGGTATCAGAGAAAAAAGGAGAAGAGTTCTATTCCACATGATTTTAAAATCTGTGCGCAGGCGGCAGAAGAGCACGGTTTTTGGCAACTGGGAGAAGTACTTGCATATCATAGAAGACATGAACATAATACAGGTGGAGAAGAACACCGGATACACAAACTGTTAAATAAGAAACGAAAATTAAAAGAAATTTCAGATTACCGGACAATACTGGATGCATTTGAAAGAGAACAGGTAATGCGGACGGAAGATGGGCTGCTGGCGCTGAAACAGAAACAGAAATCTATGAAAGGCAGACAGGAAGCACTTCTTTCAGGGAAAATAGTGAGTGTATTGAAGAATGCGTGGAGATACAGGGGAGAAGTCAGAGGGGCAACACTGGTATGTGATCTTTTGATCGTGAAGCAGAAAGATGGGGACAGATATGAAATTAAATAAAATAAAAATAATTAATTTTCGTGGCATATCAGACATGGAAATAGAATTTGATAAAAGAGCAACGGTTATATATGGAATTAACGGCATGGGGAAATCAGCCGTTTTAGAAGCCTGCAATATTTTATTTTCTAAGATTTTAAGTGAAGCGGCTATGGATAGCCATATTGGAAGTTGTGTAATCACAAAAAAAGATGTAAAAGCTGGCGAGACAAAAACGGAAATAAGAGCACATATTTCAGATGGTAACGAAAGTTACACATATTATAGAAAACGTGTGGACAGTCAAAATAAACATAAAGGTGAACTTTTAGAATTAGTAGTACAAAGGATTCGGGAAAATTATATAGGGGAAGTTGTATCAGAAGAAGAAGACGAAGAAGATAAGGCTGGGATAGGGAAAAGAGGCGTTTTATGTTTAAATGAAAGTGCTTTGCCGATATATGTTTATTATGGAGTGAACCGCAATACGGAAAGCAGATCCGCAGTTCGCAAAAAGTATACCGGAAGTGCAGGAAAATTAGATGCATGGCGTGATAATATTTTTGAAGGAAAAGCTGATTTTACACTGTTTTTTGAGTGGTTTCGCAGTCGCCAGGAATATGAGAATAGTGTTAAGATTGAAGACGGTACATTTGTTGATAAACAATCAGAGGCAGCGAGAGCGGCAATATTAAAGGCATTGGGGCAAAATTTTTCTAATCTCAGGATAAAAGTAACGGAGGACGAGGCAGAACTTGTTCTTGTAAAAAATGGATGTGAACTATGTGTCAAACAATTATCCGATGGAGAAAAAAATGTTATGGCAATGGTAGGAGATATTGCAAGAAGGCTGTCTATTGCTAATGCATCTGCGGAAAATATTTTAGAAGGGGAAGGAATCGTTTTGATTGATGAGATCGATCTGCATCTTCACCCAAGCTGGCAGGCAGTGATTCTGCCGGTATTATTAAATACTTTTCCGAATCTTCAGTTTATTGTGACAACACATTCTTCAAAAGTGCTCGGAGAAACTGGAGATGATGTAAAAATAATAAAGCTGGAAATGCAGGATGAAGATAAGGTGGAGGCACATGAAATACCATCATTAAAAGGGTGGGATGTGAATACTATACTGGAAAAATATATGGGAACAAGTTCTATCAATCTTGGTACCAAGGATAAAATTGATCATATGTTTGAGTTGATTCAGGAAGAAAAGTACGATGAGGCAGAACAGATAGCGAATGAAATAGAGCAGATAACGGATTCAGAAAATCTGAGTGTAGTCAGGGCAAGGGTATTGATCGCAAGGGGAAGGTAAATGATATATATACAAAAAGACAAAGAGCCGGATGAGATAGTAAGCTGGAAAAAGAAATTTAAAAATAAAAATAAGCGGAAACCATGTTATGAAGATATAAAAAGCAAGCCGGAAAAACAGCAGTTAAAGGAAGCTTTGCTTCATGAACAGAAGTATTTGTGCTGTTATTGCTGCAACAGAATATCAGATGATAGTTCCCATATTGAGCATTTTGTACCACAGAGTAAGGATAGTGGTTTGTCATTAGAATACTCAAATCTGCATGCATCCTGCCAGGGCGAAAATGGTGATATGAAACATTGTGGTCATGCGAAAGGAAATGATTATGATAAAGCATTATTGATTTCACCATTGGATAAGAACTGTGAGAAAAGATTTGCCTATTCGGTAAACGGTAAAATTGAACCGAGTGATCTGTCAGATCAGGGAGCTGAATATACGATAAAACTACTTGCATTAAATGATGAGAGACTGAAAAAAGCAAGAGAAGAAGCCATGTGGACAGCAGGAGTATTCTATGCGCAGGGGGAGAAGGAAAGAGAAACGCTGATTAAGCAATATAGTAATCCGGCAGATGGAAAAAGGGTGCCTTTTTGTAATGCCATTTTGTATCAATTGAGAAAGGATCAGGAAAGTGCTGGATCGAAATAGTGTCCTGACATTGATGGAAGAATGTTTCTGGGACGAGATAGAAACTTTTACAATAGAGTGTGTCAGTGAATTAGGGACAGATGAATTGGAAATAATTTTTACAGATTATCTGGTGGATTATGCAAGCTTGGATGAAAATGAAGAATTGAAAATTACGGATATGGAAATAGAATGTGACGACGGTGTTGAGACTGTGAGTGGCGAAATGCGACTAGATATTCTGGTGGAAGGATATGCACATTGGGATGGCAGTGAGGAATATCTTGGAACGGAAGAAACAGAGATTCGTTATAAATATTCTTTTGAGATGATGAATGGGAAAGTGATATCGGAAATAGAGTTAGAAATGTCATAACTTTTGATAGTAAAGCAGAAAGGAAACGCAAATATTGGATAGAAAAAAGTTTTGCTGGAATATCTGTAAAGATAATATGCTGCTGATTTATGGATTACTGCAGGTAATTCTCCTTGCAATGTTAAGAAAATATTATCTGCTTACAGTATATCAGACGGTGGCGGCGTATCTGTTCGTTTGCCTGTGCGGCGTAATTGTGTTAAAATTTGTCCGAAATAAGGCAGTCCAAAATATATATCTTTTGATGTGGAGTTCCTTTCATGGGATTATTATACTTGGATTCCTGACACAGGGAACGTTTTATCTTACATTAACGCAGATCAATAAAGTTCAGATTGTAAATCTGTTTCTTGGTTTTTTATTATATTGGATTTTCTATCTGATCAGCGGAAAAGGACAAACAGCAGTGGCTGTCGGTAATCTGGTGATCGCAGTGATGGGAATTACGAATCACTATCTGATGAGGTTCCGTGGAGCACCGTTTCAGATATCAGATCTTAAGGCAGCTAAGACAGCAGGAAATGTCTTTTTGAATTATGACTATATGCCAGATCTGTATATGTTGTTTACGGTTATAGATCTGTTTGTCTGGTATAAATTGATAAAACAGGAATATCAAAAACGGGAATTGAAAAAAAGACAGATTCCGGATGCAATTGTGACCGTGGCCGCAGTTTTTGCCTGCATTCCGCTTGTAAATGGAACTTATCAGAAAATATATTCTGAAACCGGACAGTTTTCAAAGGACAGTTATCTGGCGGAGCTGCTTGCAGATGCAGAAGGAAAAATAGAAAGTTATCCAGAAGGGTATTCGGCAGAAAACGCAAAAAAAATCTTGCAGGATTTTAATTCACAGGCACTACAAAAACAGGAAATGGTAAGTACAGCAAAAAAGATGCCAAATATTGTGGTAATTATGAATGAGGCATTTTCTGACTTACGTGTTTTGGGAGAGATTGAAACAGATCAGCCATTTTTAGAATACTGGGACTCACTGGAGGAAAATTGTATCAAGGGATGGGCGAATGTGTCGGTGTTTGGTGGAACAACAGCAAATTCTGAGTATGAATTTTTAAGTTCTGATGCTACCGCATTGTATCAGAATCCTGTGATACCATATAATAATTATTTTGAACAGACAGATGTCTATCAAAGCATGGTGAGTGTTTTGATAGATCAGGGTTATGAGACAACAGCATTTCATCCGTATTTGTCAAGTGGATGGAACAGGACGCAGGTATACCGTGCAATGCAGTTTGATCATATCATTTCGTCAGAAGATTTAGAGCAGCCGTTAGATACCATGCGGCTGTACACGAGTGATGAGGGCGATTATACATATATACGTCAGTATTTTGACCAGAAAGAAAAAAATACACCACAGTTTTTCTTTAATGTCACCATGCAGAATCACAGCGGATACACTTACGACGGTGATAATTTTAAAACCACGGTTCATCTGCGGGGGGACGCTGCCGGAAAATTTCCGCAGGCAGAGCAGTATTTAAGTCTGATCCGGGAAAGTGATAAGGCATTAAAAAGGCTTCTTGAGTATTTTGAAAATTATGAGGAACCGGTGGTCGTTGTCATGTTCGGAGATCATCAGCCGAAGTTAGAAGAAGAGTTTTATTCTTATGTAACAGGAAACACCAGAGATCAATGGGATCTGACACAGCAGAGAAACCAGTATAAGACACCGCTTTTGATCTGGCATAACTATGTGGCAGATTCAGAGAATATCGGAGATATCAGCCTGAATTATCTTGCACCTTTTTTGTTGCAGGACACCGGACTTAACATGAGTGATTATCAACACTATGTATTAGGGCAGTACGAAGAACTTCCGGTAATTAATAGTGTTGGGATTGTAAATGTAAATGGAAATGTGTATGTTCGTGGCAGTGAGGAGTTTACAGAGAGAACAAGGGAAATGCAGACGTTGGTGTATGCGCATACGGTGGAGAAAGTTTGGTGAAGTACAGGTATAATCTTGATATTCCATCCCAAATATGGTATATTTTTTTAGATTATGGATATTATGCAAAAGGAGAATGTCGTGATACAAAGAATACGTAATATTTATGCATATAAAGATATGATATATAGTTTGGTAAGACGAGAATTACGAGGCAGATATAAGGGATCTGTTCTTGGATTTTTATGGACTTATATTAATCCATTATGTCAGGTAATTGTTTATTCGATGGTTTTCTCTGTAATTTTCAGGGTAAATATTGATAAGTTTTATTTATATCTGATTATTGGTATGATGCCATGGACTTTTTTTAATACATCGGTTCAAGGTGGTTCAACCTGTATTAGAGCGCAGTCGGATATGGTTAAAAAGATTTATTTCCCAAGAGAAGTAATTCCAATTTCGTATGTTACCAGTGCTTTTGTTAATATGCTTTTAAGCTTTATTATTGTTTTTTTCGCAGTGTTGATATCTGGATATTGGTTTAATTTTAAAGCATTGATATTCCTTCCGTTGATTATTATTTTTGAATATATG
>ERZ791635.1356-NODE-1356-length-9904-cov-3.73449_pt1 | contig 9904 bp, 9 predicted proteins | sample MGYA00510056_ERZ791635 | MGnify/ENA primary metagenome ERZ791635 (study PRJEB30046, sample SAMN00715187) | human gut metagenome | study: EMG produced TPA metagenomics assembly of the A metagenome-wide association study of gut microbiota in type 2...
TTAGACTACCGTAAATGAAAGCGTTATCGAAAAAGTTCAAAAGCCGGAAGAAGTTTTATGAATGAAAGGAGGCTGAAAGGGGGATGACACGATATTCCTTCACAACCGGAACCCCCATCAGCAGGGCGTTTCAGCGGTAGATGAAAGGAGGTAGGAAGAAACGGATTTTCGCCATTATGCGTTTCAAGAACTTTTTTGAAGAGGCTGAGATCTTTCTGAAAGTTTAATGCCCTAGCGCCGGAAAGATATGGTAAGCTATACTTTCGTCTGAAAGCAAGATAGAGGCACTACATTTCATATCTTTAAGGATGGGATAAGAAGCATGCTTATTGTTTATTATTATTTCGGCTTTGAAGAAATTATTTCCTTCCATTACGGTTATTGTATTCGCGCAGTTCACTATTTTCCCATGTGGATAACCATACCGGCCTGCTTCATATCCTTCGAATTCCATCTCTACAGGCATTTCTTTCTTCACTTTTGTAATGTATCGGTAGGGAATAAGCACTTCGGCATGAATGCAGCCGGTTACATCAGTTCCTGTTACGGTGGCTGTGGCCTTGATATTTTCAGGATAAGGAATAAAGAATGCCGCCAATATTAATATCAGTAGAATGACGGTGATATCGCCTATTCCGGTGCGTATGATTTCGGGTGGTACTTTGCCGATGATGTTCCTTACCTTTTCACTTCTTAGTTCTATATTATTGAAATCTGCCATAATTTTCTCCTTTTTCTAATTACCCAGTTCTAATTGGTTTTTTACAAGATTGTAATAGGCCCCCTTTTTCTCTATCAGTGAAGCATGATTACCTGTCTCCACTATACGTCCTTTATCCAACACGATAATTTGGTGGGCATTTTTTACGGTGCTGAGCCGGTGGGCTACCACCACGACTGTTCTTCCCTTATAGAACTGATCCAGATTCTCGACTATGGTGCGTTCGTTCTTGGCATCCAAGGCATTGGTGGCTTCGTCCAGAAAGATATATAACGGATCTTTATAGACGGCGCGGGCTATCAGTATACGTTGTTTCTGTCCCTGGCTCAATCCGATTCCGTCTCTGCCTATCATGGTGCTGAACCGCATGGGCAGACTCATGATGAATTCTTTTATATTGGCTATCTCTACGGCGCGCAGCAGTCTTTCTCCATCTATGTCTCCGTCGTCTACGGCGATGTTTCGGGCAATGGATTCGGAGAATATCACTCCGTCTTGCATTACTACCCCGCACTGTCTGCGCCACCATTTCAGGTTGAAGCTGTTCAGGTTGGCTTCTCCTATTTTTATTTCTCCGTTCATTACAGGATAATACCCCAGCAACAGTTTCAGCAAGGTGGTTTTTCCACTGCCCGAAGCACCCACTATGGCAGTCACTTTCGTTTCGGGGATGGTGAGGCTTACATCTTCTATGGTCATTTTCGGGCTGTGGGGGTCATATTTGAAGCCGACATGCTCAAAAGAAAGGTCATTGGAGATACCGGGTATTTCGTTCAATAGCCTGTGCTCATTCTCTTCATTCTTCATTTTATGAATTTCATTGATGCGTTCCAGACTGATTTTCACATCTTGCAATGAATAAAGGAAGCTCATCAATTGTTCCACCGGACTGTTCAGTTGTCCGATGATGTATTGCACTGCCAGCATCATACCCAGTGTCATTTGTCCGTGGATGACGGCGGTAGCGGCAACCACGGTTATCACTATATTTTTCACTTCGTTGATGAATATGCTTCCGGCCTCCTGTGTTTGTTGCAGCTTCAAACTTTTCATTTGCACGCCGAACAGATCCGCCTGTACATCTTCCCATTCCCATCGCCGGCGTTGCTCGCAGTCTTGCAGCTTAATCTCCTGCATGGCAGTGATGAATTGGTAGGTCTTGTTGCTGTTTTCTGCCTGTTTTTCGAATAATTCATAATCCAGAATTTTTCTTTTTCCCAGAAACAAGGCAATCCATAAAGCATAAAGAACGCTCGCCAGCAGAAAGATGCAGAAAATGGTCAGATTATAACTGAATAATACACAGCCGAACACCACGAAACTGAGCAGTGAGAACGTGACGTTCAGCATTTGGGTGGTGAGAAACTTCTCTATCCTGTTATGGTCGTTCATGCGTTGCATCAGGTCACCCATCAGTTTGGTGTCGAAGAACGACATAGGGAGTTTAAGCAATTTGATGAAAAAGTCGGAAACCAACGAAATATTGATTCGCATACTGATATGCAGCAAAATCCATCGGCGGATAAAGTCGACCGAAGCGCGACTGATGGTCAGCACCAGTTGCCCCAACAGGATGAGGTAGATAAAGTTCAGATTTTGATGGACGATGCCCACATCTACAATCGCTTGCGTGAGGAATGGAAAGATAAGTTGCAGCAGACAGCCCACTAATGCCCCCAGTATGATTTGTCCGAAGTAGCGTCGGTATTGTCTGAGGTAACCCAGCAGGAAACGGAAAGAGCGTTTGTCTTTTGTTGTTTCTTCCTGCTGCTTATAAAAGGCAGGTGTAGGCTGTAAAAACATGGCTATTCCTTTTTCCTCTCCATTAGACCGGGTACTGAGCCAATGTTCTTTAAATTCCCTGTCGTCATAGGTTACAAGTCCTTTGCCGGGATCTGCAATGTAGCATATTTTACCTTTCTTTATCCGGTAGAGTACTACAAAATGATTTTGGTTCCAATGCAGGATACAGGGCAGGGGGGCTTTGTGTAATTGTTCTGTTGTTACCCGTCCGCACGTGGTGTGCAGTCCCAGTCGGGTTGCCGCTTCGCTGATGCCCAGCAGCGACACGCCTTCGTTGGTAGCAAAGCAGTAGCGGGAAAGAGGATCTTGTGAATACTCTTTCCCATGGTATTTGCATATCATTTGCAGGCAGGCAATGCCACACTGCATGGAATCGTGCTGGTGGTAAACATGGAATTTGCTCATAATGGTACGTTAATTTACTCCATATCTTGAAGTATCCACTTCTTTGGGAGTTCTATCTTTAAATCCGTTGAATTTGTAGGTAAAACTCAATGTGATATTGCGTTGATAGAAATTCTGGTTCAGATTTTGATACTGTTTGTCAAATCTTACCTTTATTTTGGGATATAAGGATTCAAAGATGTCATTGCATTGCAGGCCGACTATAGCTTTATCTTTAGCAAAAGTATATCTCAAGCCGGTGTTGATGCACCAGTTATCTTCCAAATCCCAGATTCCCTGTATGCAGGGGGTTCTGTAGAAAGCCATAAGATTCATGGTTATATTGGGCTTTTTTGATATGAAAATCGTGTTGTAGGCCATCAGAGAACCGGTCCATTTGTTTCTGTTGTATGCAAGTTCAAACCATTCGTTGCTTTTATAACGTTCATTGTATACGTTTGCAATCAGGTTTGAGCTGACAATATTCCCGAAACTGATAGGTATGACTGCTGTAAGGTTCAGCAACGACGTATAGTCTATATTGAAAGTTTTATGCAGTAATTGCAGCTTTTCCGGCGATTGATAGCTTTGGTCTATGAAGAAATCTTCCACCTTATAGTAGGAGACTTGAAAAGTGTATTTATTCTTCAATACATAGGTCAAATTGGCATTGCCGGTTCGTGCCGGTTTTAGTAGAGGGTTGCCCATAGAGACGCTATATTCATCATTATAGGAAGTGTAATTCTGCCTTTGCCAGTAACTGGGATAGCTCCTGATGGAATTGTATGCCAACTGGAAGATGTGATCGTTTGCCGGGATAAAAGTAACTGTTATATTAGGCAACAAGGCATTTTTTCTGTAACTGTTTATTTTGTATAATTCACCGATGAGTGAACAATCTATCGACAGTTTTCCTTCATAGAAAGATTTTTGGGTACCGGCATAAATATTTCCTGTATGTTCTTCTGTAGCGAAGGCGCTTGTATAGCTGCCTTCATTGTCGTGCTGTTTATCTACATTACTTTGTTTGTTGTTGTTCTTTACATAGTTATAGCTGGCTCCATAGTTTAAAATCCAATTGTTTTTCAAGTTATGGCTCATGTCGGCATACGCTTTCACGCGGTCTATATTCTGTTTTCGCTGATAGGTGAATGCATCTATGGAGTGGTGGTCTTTTATATACTTCATGTTTTGCGTGTTGTCGTCTGTATAGTTAGTGTATTCTACAGAAATGTTCCCCCATTTGTGTTTGTAGTACAGGCTGGCATTGTGCAAGTAGTCTTTTCCTTTGTTTAGGGAGTTTGCATCCGAAAACAGGTTGTTCACGCTATATGCATCTGATTTGTTCCGGGGGGCATATAGTCCGTTGTATGACAGTTCCAGTGATTGGGTATCATCTAAGTTATACGCTATGTTTGTGTATACGTTATGTTTGTTGCTAGTTGATTTGGTGTGATTTTCCGAGTCGATGTCATAGATGTCGTTTCCCAATGTATGTTTTGCTGTAGTTGTGCTTTTACTTATTTGTTCGTTGTCAGCAATTGAATACATTAGGTCGAACGACCATTTGGGGCTAGTCAGAAACAAACTTCCCACACCGCTGAAAGAATTTTCATGCTGGTTGGTCCATGTAGCCTGTACCTGTCCATTCATGGTGTATCTGTTTTCTTTTTTCAGTACCACATTGATAACGGCACCTTTAATGTGTAGTTGTGGAGGAGCATTGTAGATAACTTCCACTTTCTCCACTTTTTCGGCCGGCAATGTTTTTAAATATTCAATGAGTTGTTCGGTACTCAGGCTGGAGACTTTGCCGGATATTAATATGGTAGTGCCGTTCGCTCCTGCTAAGTTGAGGCTGTTTCCATCTGTGCTGCTGATACTGGGCAGTTCTTTCAGTAGTTCGTGAGCATTAGCGATTATTTTATTTTGTTTTACTGACTGCAAATCGTAGGTTAATCTATTGTTAATCATTCGAATAACCGGTCGTTCTGCCTTTACGATTACTTCGTCCAGTTTACTGTCTGATTCCTTTAAAATTATATTTCCTATTTGTTCTTTAGATGAGTTCAAGCACATAGCTTCGTATGCCAGATGTTGGAACATCAACCGATAGGGCTTTTCCGTCATCGGAAGAGTGAAACCGCCCTTCCTTGTCCGTTATGGTTCCGGCTATAAAGGTTGAGTCCTGCTTTTGCAGAATGATGGCAACACCTTCTATGGCAACACTGTCTTTGTTTATTACCTGTCCGACAATATTACTTGTTTGTGCGTGGCTTTGTGTGATATACACCAGTGCCAGTAAAATGTATAGGTACCTCATTGTTTATTTATAAATTAGATTTGTTTGAATACTCGGGGCATATTGGCAGCGAGGGTCAGGATAATCCCAATTCTTTTCTCCATACGCTTTTATAACTTTTACTAGGCATCGTCTGTGGTTCTTTCTACAAAACTCAAAAATGTGACATTTCGTGCAGGCACTATTTTCCCGAAACTGAGTTTGTCCCATTTCAAATAAGGCTTTAGCTCTCGGCGATTGCCAAATTTCTGCTAATGTCTGTTCTTTTAAGTCTCCTAAAATGAATTGAGGATGCCAATATAGTTGTTCGCAAAGTGTAACTTTTCCGTCGGGCAATACGAATAATCGATTTTCTAGAATTCCGCATGACCCTCCTTTAAAGCATTGGTCGTTAGGCTTTCCTTTTTTATAAATTTCTTCTATGGCTTCATCGCTTACATAGATAGTACATCCTTTATCAGGTATTAGCTCCGATTTAATGAAGGAGCAAATTTCAGTTAAATCTTTTTTAGTGGCTTGTATTTCTGAAAATGTTTGTGGAGTATAGATTGATAATTCGGGCACTCTGACTTCCCAATAAACAAGGTTTTTAATTTGTTTGATGTAGTTGTATAATTCTGTTATATCACTTTTATTTGAATTATGTTTGGTTAAAATGGTATCTATTTGAATCTTGAATCCGTACTTTTGTAGAATGTCAATTCCATCTTTAATACTTTTAAGATACCCTTTCTTGCATTCGATCAGGTCAATAAGTTTATCTTCGTCTAAAATGTCTAGAGAAATCTGTATGACATTATTGTATCCTGTTTTATATAACTTCTCTGCGATACTGACATTAATAGGAACCTTAGTTGATATATAGCTAGGAGTTAAGCCTGAATCTACTAACTTGTGAAGGATAATGTCCCAATCTTTTTTGCAAAATACTTCTCCGCCTATAATATCTATATATGACATTTTAAGTTGTTTGGCTTCTTCGATAAGAGCTAATATCTTTTCGGTATCCAGTTCTATGCATTTGGTTTTCTTGTCTGCGTAGCAATATTTACAGTTTGTAACGCACTTGTTAGTAAGCATAAATAACAAAGATTGTGGTGAGCGATGCATTCTATCCGGTGTCAGGTCTACATTGTTGCATTGAAGGTCGCTTATGCTAAAATCATAATGCATATCTTCTGCTTCTATTTGGGAAAGAGGTATGAGTGTATTTTCAGGGAAAATAACTTTATTGGAATCTGTAACTGTAAAGCAATATCCGGAGTTGTTTATATATGGAAGAATCATATCATAAACTGCATTAGGAGATAAATGAAAATGTTTTGCTATTTCATCTATATGTTCTGCTAACGTTTTATTATCGGTGAAGAGAGATAATATCATGGCTTGAAACGGATGTATGTATCCTATCCATTCTACGGAAGCATTGTATTTTACTTGCTTGCTGGAATACATAACAACTCTGTCAATATCATTTTTAAAATGATAATCAGGGTTTAATATGTATATATTATTGACATCTATCATAACTTGTGCTTAAATTGAGTGAATAAAGATGCCACAGATATACTTGTGTGTCAAATATATTGTGACATCTTTCTTTTACATTGTTAGAGCTTTAACGTCTGGGCTCTGCAGGTGCAGTTGGATTTGGATTTGGCTTCGGTGCAACAACCGTACCAGAACCTGCTACAGTGCAGGTACCAGAACCTACTACATTACATTTAACTGCTACAGAAAAGATACAAATAGCTCTTGCTTCTGCGCCTCCTTTTACATCCATCATTTCTTGGATATCCAATGAATCGGGGATGTTTTCCAGTGTCGTAATAGATTTCATCTTATACGTTTTTGGTATAAACCTACTCTATAAACTTTTCGGTATCCGTTCCTGCTGATTATACAGATTAGGTTCTGTACTTATTTAATTTACCGGTAATAAAATAGTCATTTTAATTTGAGATTGGAATTATAATATCCAATCATTGTCATCTGTAGGGGGATCATCTTCAATCCATATCCATTGGTTTTCTTGAAAGATCCATCCACCACCCTTTATTGACAATAGCGCTTCTGTCGTAAGTTTTTCTAAGTTTATTGTTTCCATTAGTGTTTTTTTTTGTACTTTGCAAAGGTAAGTCGTTTTAATTGGAGCGTTTATAATAAAAACATAATCATTTTATAATCTTTTTGACCAGAAACGATTATCTTTACAACCTAAAACTGATTATAAGATGAAGAAATATTATTATATCACACTTATTGTTATGGTTGCAACAGTCTGTCTGCAAATTAGTTATATGTTTAGTTTATATAATCAAGATGTGAGTGAAGATATAATTAATATAGGTGAGGTTACAAAAAAAATAATAGAGGATGAAAAATGGATTCGGAGCGACTTACGATCGGGGCGGTCGATACAAACGAAACCTGTGTTTAAAGTGAAATTATTGTCGGACATGACTCCGCAAGAGTTAGACAGTATTCGTAAATTACCGACTAATAAAGATACATTTAATTTGCCGGCAGCTAGAAAGATGGGGATAGGTACTACAACCGGAGAGATTGTATCTCAATTGGCGCAAGATTATTTATTAGCAGCTGGTTTTCCCTTAAATTTAAACACTTTGGACAGCCTTTGGCGTGCGTCAGACAGCATTGTCCATCATCCTCATCAATTCCTTCTTTATGATAAAGACACCGTAATGATTTCTTCTGTTGGAGACTTGGAAAGCCATACGCCTGATTATGTATCTCAGCTTCATCCTATTGGCACAAAAGGCTTGCAATATCTTCAGATAAAGGCAGATATTCCTATGTCTCATTTTCTAAGACATCAGCTTTGGACGCTGGCTCTTTCTGCCTGCATGATGTTGCTGGTGTTGCTTTGTCTGTTTTTCCAGCTGACAGCCATTCGCCGGAAGGAAGCATTGCTTCGCAAGAGGGAGATGACCATCAATGGCACTATTCATGATTTGAAGTCTCCATTGAACAGTGTTATTACGATGATGGGGTGGTTGAAACAGACAGCACCCGACAAAGAGACCAAGGAGATGCTTGAAACGAGTAAAGCGGGTGTTAGGCGTTTGATTTCCAATATAGAAGCCTTATTAATGACCGCACGCATGGACCGCCGGCAGGTGGTATTGAATAAAAGCCTGATAGATGTTCCGGAAATGGCAGAGGGAGTGAAGAAGGAGTTGTCCTGCCTCTATCCGGGCAAGCCCCATACCATCTGCATCATCAATGAGCTTCCTGCGGGTTTGCAGGTAATGGCCGATGGTATGTATATAGAGAACGTGATTCGTAACCTGATGGAGAATGCCTTGAAATATTCGGATGCAGGAGTGAGGATAGAGGTCTCGCTCTCCATTGTGAATGAGCGGTTGCGTGTATCTGTCAAAGACAATGGTTGGGGTATCGCCCCATGCCATCAGAGGAAATTGTTCACCCAGTTCTATCGGGTCCCCCGAAGCGAAGAGCAACAGCAGAAGGGTTACGGCATAGGATTGGCGCAATCCAAATATATTATAAATGAACATGGAGGGGAGATAATGGTGAAGAGTGCCGAAGGTGAAGGAAGCACTTTTACATTCATTATTCCATGTCGTTGATTGAAAGGAGAAAAGACGGATGGAGAAGACAAAAGTTTTGTTTGTAGACGATGACATCGCATTGGGTCAAGTGGTGATTTTGGCATTAAGGGCTTCGGGCTATGCTGCGGAGTATTGCACTACGCTGGTAGGGATTCAGGGTGTGGTTCAGGAAATGCAGCCGGACATAATGGTGCTGGATGTAGAGATAGGAGAGAAGAATGGAATAGATGCCGTTGCGGAACTCAAGCTGACGGCTCCCGATACACCGGTTTTATTTGTCTCTTCACACATAGCCGGTTCGGAAGTGGCAAGGGCGCTGGATGCAGGTGGCATCGCTTATCTGCGAAAGCCTTTCGAAATGGAGGAGTTGGTGGCTTACATACGCAGGCACACGCCATGTTTTCATCCGAAAGGACTATCCATCGGAATGTTCAATCTGAGAGCCGGAGACAGTATGTTGTTCAAAGGCGAGGAACCTGTGAGAAGGCTGACTGATTTTGAATATAAACTGCTGAAATTGTTGGCACAGAACATGAATCAAACAGTAAGTCGCGAACAGATAGTGCAGGAGCTGTGGGAGGGTACTTCCGGCAGCGAGCAGAGTTTGAATAACTATGTGGCGAGACTGCGGAAATATCTGTCGGAAGACGAGAGCCTGTCCTTGGAAACTGTGCCAAGAACAGGATATATGCTTTCCATTTTAGGAACTCAGCCGCGCGTTTTATGAGATTGCCTCCAATACATTGACAATCTCTACCACATACATTTTGTGAAAGCCTCCGTGTGCTTCTCCATACCATCGGTCGATAATGCTTTGGTCGATAAAGTCTTCCGGCTTAATCATATCGGCATACAGTTTCTTGCACTCAAAGGTCAGCCGGGCCTGTTCAAAAGTAATACTTCCATTTTCGGTGAATAAGGGTTGAAGTCCTGTTGCTTTCACTTTATCTATGTCTCGCCCTGACTTAGAACCGCAAATTTTATGAACATCCTTATGCTCTTCGCCCAAGAAAGAGAGAGTGAGATAATCATTCTGCTCTATGAAATCGAACGTGTAGCGTTCGGGGCGGATAAAAATGAAGGCTACCGGCTTTTTTG
>ERZ791635.1364-NODE-1364-length-9875-cov-1.72444_pt1 | contig 9875 bp, 3 predicted proteins | sample MGYA00510056_ERZ791635 | MGnify/ENA primary metagenome ERZ791635 (study PRJEB30046, sample SAMN00715187) | human gut metagenome | study: EMG produced TPA metagenomics assembly of the A metagenome-wide association study of gut microbiota in type 2...
CACTCATGGCGGAGGAATTAACCTACTTCAAGAAACGGCAGATGGAGAAATCCGCTTCCTGCATAACGGTAATTTACTAAAAGATTATTCAAAAGATAAATTTAATAAAGTACGTGTCATCAAGGAAGTGAATAATACCCTTTTAGTCGGCACAACCGAAGGGCTGATTACTTTCTCCTGCAATTTTGAACGTCCGGAAGAGATTAAGTTTTATACCAATGTGCGCATACCGGATTTAGCATCCAGTCTTAGTAGCAATGACGTGATTTATATTTATACAGACAGCCGTCAAAATTCGTATGTACTCACATTCACCGGAGGCATCAATCAGATTATTTCAAATAATTTGTTAACCGATCAGATTCAATTCAAGACCTACACCAAACGAAATGGTTTAGTGTCGGATCTGGTTTTATCCATGATTGAAGATCAACAGAAAAATCTATGGGTCATATCAGAAAATACATTAGCCAAATTTGATCCAGAGAACGGAACTTTCGAACATTATAATGAAAAGCATTTGCAGAAAGAAATATATTTCAGTGAAGCCTCACCCGCTATAATACGGAATCAGTTGATTTTAGGTACAGATGCAGGAATTTTAAAGATTAATCCAGCAGCTTTCAGCAAAAGTTCCTATACTCCTCCTATTGTATTCACTAGTTTAAAAATACAAGGAGTTCAGCAGCAACTGGATCTTGACGACCTGGAAGAATTAAAATTAAAACCTGACGAGCGAAACGTATCTTTCCAGTTTGCAGCATTAGACTATATTAATCCGTCTTCCATCAGCTACGCCTATCGGTTGAAAGGACTAGAAGAAAAATGGAATGAAGTAGAAAATAGCCGCACGGCCAGTTATATCAATCTTCCTCCGGGAAATTATGAACTACAGATACGCTCCACTAATAGTGACGGTGTATGGACAGATAATGTGCGAAAGCTTTCTGTCATCGTAATCCCCACATTCTGGGAAACATACTGGGCTGTATTAGTTTATATTATCTTATTCATCTTATTTACAGCTACTATAGTCTATATCATATTGTATATCTATAAACTACGTCATCAGATTTATATGGAGCAACAACTGGCAAATATAAAGTTGAGGTTCTTCACGGATATCTCTCATGAATTACGCACACCTTTAACTCTGATTACCAGCCCTGTAGGTGAAGTTCTTGAACATGAACCTCTCACTCCCAGTGCCCGTAAACTTCTGACAGTAGTTCACAATAATACAGAGCGCATGTTGAGACTGGTCAACCAGATACTCGATTTCCGCAAAATAGAAAACAAAAAGATGAAGCTATTGCTGGAGAAAACAGATATTGTAGAACTATTGCAGAAAGTGATGGATAATTTCCGTCTCATAGCCGAAGAAAAAAGTATTAATTTCCGCCTGCAAACAGATAAAGAGTCAATACATTGCTGGATAGATCAGGATAAAGTTGAAAAGATTATCTTTAATTTATTGTCTAATGCATTCAAATACACACCTGTCAATAAATCAATTACAGTATCTCCCCATACGACAAAAGATAAAGTCATGATTTCCGTTACCGACGAAGGTATCGGCATTGACTCAAAGAAGCAACAGTCTCTATTCCAACGTTTTGAGACATTGGTAAATAACAATATTCTGCAACCATCTTCCGGAATCGGGCTATCCTTAGTAAAAGAACTGATCGAATTACATCAAGGTAATATTCAAGTGAATACTGAAGTCGGAATAGGTAGTGAGTTCATTGTTACATTGCCGCTTGACCAGAAGGTTTATGAAGGAAAAGAAAATACAGAGTTTATCCTGAATGATATTCCGTCTGCTCATAACCCAAAACACGATAAGCATAAAATCATTTCCAAAACATCAGAGAAAAATAATATTCTGCAGGAGAAGACAAAAGACACCGACAATAATACGGATCAGTATCCTATCTCTGTGTTAGTCGTAGAAGATAATACTGAATTGAGAAACTTCCTGAACGATATCCTTTCCGGAACCTATAAAGTCTTTGAGGCAACGAATGGGCAAGAAGGACTGGAGCAGGCTCTACAATATGTACCGGATTTTATCATCAGTGACGTAATGATGCCTGTTATGGATGGTCTAGATATGGTGAAAGCTATCAAAGCTCATCGAGATGTTTGTCATATTCCCATTATACTTCTTTCTGCTAAATCCTCTTTAGACGACCGTATTTCTGGATTGGAACAAGGAATTGACGATTACATCACCAAACCATTCAGTTCTACCTATCTGAAAACACGCATTAAATCACTGTTACATCAACGCAAACAGTTACAGGAACTTTATCTTGAACAATGGTTGGATCAGAAAAAAGAAGCTCCTACCCCTACTCTCCTTGTTGAGGTAGAACCGGAAAAACCACAAATTGTTCCGTTTGATGAATTATTCATGAAACGAGTAATGGAAATAATGCATAATCAAATGGATAATTCGAAACTAACGATTGATGAATTTGCCCAAGAACTGGGTATGGGTCGTACAGTGTTCTACCAGAAACTGAAAAGTATTGTCGGGCTTTCACCTATTGATTTCGTCCGTGAGATGCGTATAAAACGTGCCAAACAATTAATGGAAACAGGAGAATACAACGTCTCTACAATAGCCTATATGACAGGCTTTAATGATCCCAAATACTTTAGCAAGTGTTTCAAGAAAAAATACGGAGTAAGCCCCTCTGAGTTTACGCCTAAAGAGAAATAAGAGAATACCAACTTCATTAGTTGCTATATGCATAAAGGGCGTTCCTCCGAATGGAACGCCCTTCCTGCAAAGAATGTCTAACAAAACCTCACGGTCTCATTAACGACACGTTATAATTTCATTGTCTCCAACGTGGATCGCCAATACCCAACTTATAGATTTCATGATTACGAACCTGATCAGTATTCTTGAATCTCAAACCATTCATTAATTTCTCCGTAGTTGTTTCATGCATATCCTTGTCACCATTCTTATAAGGTGGATTCGGATCAACCATCAAATCGGTTGGAGCAAGCGGAGTAGACCCAACTTTCACTGTCAACTGTTCGGCACCATTGATGACACCTGGTAAATAGTCTAGGAATGCACCAGCACTATTCTTTTTGGCACTGAATGCACCACCTGTAAAAATACCGTCATCCTTCCGCTTGCTTTCTTCACAAGTTACAGCATAATTGTCTGCAATATCAAATGTGATTTCTTTCGGGCCTGTACCTTCAAGCGAACGGATATCCATACCATTAAAGTTAAGATTACGATCATCATCTACAGCTTTAGTCTGGATAAAGAGATTCTTCTTCACAACAATTTGGCTACCACCTGGCAAATAACGTAAACTAAAGATATAACGTCCAGAAGAACGTGTACTAAAGTTCACAAAGGTATTGTTCTCCAAAGTTATCTTATACTGAACACTTGGAGGCCATGCCAAAGTTTTATTATTGTCTGAGAACAAAGCCGTACGTGGCGAATCATAAAACGTATTACCACGGAAAATCATATCTTTAAAAATGTTACTCTTGGGGTCTTTACCATCACCAGCAATCCAAGCATAACCAGCACCATTATTATCATAATAACCGTTATTGTAGAATAAGCAATCTTCCACTAATATTTTTTCAAAGACCTTGCGCTTAGTACCTTGTACGGGAATAAAACCACGAACCATGTGTTGGAATGTACACCTTCTGACCTCAAAAGAATTGAATGTTACTGCCATACCATTGGAATACATATTAGCAAAATAATTGCCAGTAGCTTTTCCGTCACCATAATTAGTAGCTTCCGGACTATCAAAATCAATATCTTCAAAAATTACAGATTTTACATTAATAGGCGCATCACTCTCACCCGATTGCGGTTGACGACCAAACATAAAATTGCAAGAGACACCAGAACCATCCGGATTCTTAGACATACCATTCAAATATATCTTAGCGTTACCTTTACCAGCATCCAAATCACTCTGACGCGTACGCATTGTCATACCCTTACAAAGACTCGGATTGTTAGCAAAATAATAAATTTTTCCACCCTCTAACTCAAAAATTGTACCTTCTGTTAAAGTATTATCCGCAGTATAATCTTCCAAAATCTTATCCAGACACATAGCCTGATACTTTACAGCACCCGGGATTGTATCATCTGGATTTACCGAATGTTCAAGGAAAATAGGTTCACCGGGCTCACCATCTGTACGCACCGTACATGTATTATACACAGCATCTACGTGAATAGGGATGTTCTTATTCTCAGCATTTACAACATATACACTGTTCATATCCAATCCATCAATGTCAATATAGCCTTTGGCCTTATCTTCTGCAGTAACTTCGTATTTTTTCCATTTATCAGGAACCTGAGCACTTGGATTGGTGGGCGAAGGTAGTACAGAAATAATATGTACCACAAAATTTCCATCCTCATCTACTTCAAAATGTTGTTTATAATCACCTGGATCACCAGAAGTAGCATACGAAAGATCCAAATTCAAACGAAAAGAAGTCTTTGTAATATTACCAATCACCACTAAATCAGGAGTATTATAACGCAAATCTGTATCCAACCCAAACCAATCAGCCCAATGGCGACCATCTCCATACCCATACCATTTGGAATGATAGCCTTCACCTTTCGGAGAAAGTGTACGAATAGCAAACCGATAACTTGTACTGTATTCCAAATCTTTAACCAGCAAATCCAGTACATCTGGTCCTACAATGGTATCCATCAGCAAATGAGCCGGATTATCCCAGTCTTCAGCCAAACCAGAAGACACGTTGGCCTGCAATGCCATTCTGATCTGATAGCCAGCGCAGTCTTTCACGCCATACCAATAAAGTTGAATATCATTTAAATCTACCACCTTACATGCATAAGGTTCATCATCCCCCTTACCCGTATTATGGTCTTTGCGGAACATAGTCATAAACTCTCTGTCAGGAATAGTACCATCTTCATTGGTTATCACCTCATCGTCCTTACAAGAATATAAAAAAATGGGCAGAAGAGCTAATAAAGTATATAAAAATTTATTCTTCATAATTCAATCTAAGATTAATTATTAATAGCCATAATAATTTTTGTAAATACCCGCACTACGCTGGATAGCAGAATTCGGAAACGGAATAATGTAACGTACGGGAGGCAGATTCTTCACTGACGGAGTTTCAGTAACTCCATCACGAATCACATAAATATTGCCACGAGCGTCTCCACGAACATAACCATAGAATGAATAGAGCATTCTATCCTCAGGCATACCTTCTTCTCCATTCCACCAACCGAACAAGTCACCTTTCGTCCAACCCTCTTCACCAGTATTGTTCGGATTATCTTTTTTATCATAAAGGGTGTTCTTATAAAATTCAAGTACATTCATACCTGTATTAGGGTACAAATTAATATCATTAGGATTGGTCACACCACCCTTATCATCCTTGTAAAAAATGCTATAAGGTATATTTTCCCAAAATTCAGCATCCTTACCGTCATGTAAAGCAATATCCGCCATATCCATCGTTGATTCAGCATTCGTAGCTACACCATAATAACGCATGAAAGAATAATAGACTTCTTCAGCATACATATTATTACGTACCAAATCTTTCCAACGCATGTTTTCACCAGCAAATTCGAACTTACGCTCATCCAACACTGCTTTCAAGAAAGTATTCTTGTCAGCAGACACCTTATTCAGATAGCTTTCAACCTTACCAGCGTCCGTGAACGCACGGCTACGCACTTGACGTAAAGCCTCTATTGCCTTCGCCCCATTTATACCAGTCACACCATTCTCTATTTCATTCACAGCCTCAGCATACATTAACAGCACGTCTGCATAACGCATATAGGGATAATTAATACCAGTATTTCCCTGACTATTGGTACCCAAACTGGTAGTGGACCATAATTTAGACCACTTATTATTATGCACCGTACGGTCGTTACGTAACACAGGTTTACCATCATATTGATAATACCACATACCATTCACATAGTCTCTGCGCAGGTCATCTTCATCAAAAAGGAAACGATAAAGGGCATTGAGACGAGCATTCCCCTTACATTCTCCCCAAAGATTGGTACCACTTGTATTACCTTCATACAAATCGCTCGATGGTCCTTGAATATAACCAATACTACCTGTGGAATTTTTACCAAATGGTATTTCAAAGATGGGATCATCACTGTTGTTCACCTTGTAATTACACTCATCAATAAAGACCTGACGATAAGAAAGATTTAAAATATGTTTACCCGAAGATATCACAGAGTCACAATACTGACGAACGATTTCATAATAATCCTTATAATCAGTCGGACGTTCCATTTTACCATAACTCTTTGCATTAGCCATGTCTGGACGCAATGAGTAACCACCACGCGTCAATGCCATACGGGAAATCATTGACCAACAGAACTCCTTTGAAACACGTTCTATACCTTCGCTCAATTCATTAGCAAACTTCATTTTAGGAGCGATTGATTTCAAATCTTCAATCAAGGCCTCATGTACTTCATCACGATCGGTGACAGGAAGCAACAAAGTACTACTGTCATCAGTCCCAGAAACTGGTGCCAAAGAGAAAGGTATATCACCGAACATCACAACTAGGTCATGATAGAACATGGCGCGAATTACTTTAGCCTCACCCATCATCTGATACAGTTCCTCATCACCGCTGCCATACAATTCACTGTTTTCCAATTGATAGATAAAATTATTGGCATACTCCACTCCTTTATAAGCAGCATTCCAAATTTTTTCAATATCACCTCCCATAGGTGTACAGTCAAAACGACGATAACTATTAGTGGTAGCAACATCACTGGTATACACAGCCATATCCACATCACTATTCAGACAGAAAGTACTCAGGTAAGCACTACCATACATGTCACCGCTCAACAATTGAGGTCATTGAGCATATACACCATTCAATGCACGGTTTATCTCGGTCTTGTCATTGAAGACATACTCATTATCGTATTTCGAAGGAGCTTCCACTTCAAGGAAATCATTACATGAAGAAAGTCCCATGACAAGTAGGCCAGTCATCAGAATATATTTATATTTCATATTTCTATCCTTTTTATTAATTAGAAAGTTATATTAGTCCCCAATACAAAACTACGGCTACGAGGATACCGATTGTAGTCCATGCCACAAGTCAAGCCGGTCTGCACATCCACTTCAGGGTCATAGCCGGAATAACCGGTAATGATGAACAAGTTAGAAGCACTCGCATAAAAACGGACTTTGGACATACCCCACTTTTTAGTAAGTTGAGAAGGCAATGTGTAGCCGATAGTAATATCCTGACAACGCAAGAATGAACCATCTTCTATAAAATAGGAATGTGTCACCTTATTTGTTACATCAGTCGGGTTCCATAAAGTCACATTGGCATTAGCAGCCCTATAAACATCTACAGTGTTATCCACCCAATAGTTTTTATAGTAGTTGTCACCATCAACCGGGTTGAAGTAATGCCAACTGTCTTTGAACTTGGACAGTACATTATAGAACTTTTTATTATTACCTTCCGCTGATGACAGCTGATAAGCAGTTGCATTGTTCACATCAAAGTCATACATATAGTTGAAGTTAATAGTGAAGTCCAGATTCTTCCACTGCCCGTTAAATCCGAAACCACCTTGAAATTTTGGATTGGTGTTACCTATCACAGTACGGTCGTTTTCATCAATCACACCATCGTTATTCAAATCTTTAAACTTAATTTTACCAGGCAACGTGGGTTCACCGGAAGTACTATTGCTGAATACCGTATTGATTACAGTACCCTCTTTAGGTATTGCCAAGAAATTCTGATTCGGATCAAAGTTAAATTCATCTATGCTGTAAATCCCGTCATAAACGAAACCATAAATCAGCCCCAACTGATCGCCTACCCGTAGACAATAATCATTATAGCTGGATTTCCAACGATCGTTCTGATCCCAAATCACATCATCCGTGTCATTCAATTTATCAACCACCATCTTATTCAAACCAAATGTGAAGTTTCCGCTCAACACATAATCTTTTCCACGAAGGATATCACCGCTAATACTCAATTCCAAACCTTTATTTGTCACCTGACCAATGTTACGCATCTGCTTGGTATAACCTGATACAGTAGGAACGTCCGAAGTATACAACAGATCCTTCGTCGTATTCCAATAAAATTCGGGTGTAATAGTCAATCGGTCATTGAACAAACCAAGATCGAAAGCAACATTACGCGTCAATGTAGTTTCCCATTTAATTTTTGTATTAGGATAAGTTTTTCCATCGCCTATACCATACCACTGTTCACCATTCTCTGTAGCTTCACCGAAAGCAGGACCAGAAGTTGAATTCACAGTATAAAGGTAACGCCACATGTCATCATCAATACGATTATTGCCTGCCAAACCGATAGCTGCACGAAGTTTCAGATTGCTGATAATCTCATTATTTTCCAAAAAGCCTTCACGAGACAATACCCACGCCCCAGAAACAGCAGGGAAATAGCCCCATTGCTCACCAGGAGCAAACTTCGTAGAGCCATCAGCACGCATTGTAACAGACACCAAATATTTATGATCGTAGTTATAATTGGCCTGACCAAAGAAAGAAGCAGTACGCTCTGGAGTGGAAAGTGAAGTAGTATTTTCCCAAGGCCTTCCAAGATTCATGTTATTCAAAGCTTTATCCGCTGTAATGTAACGTGGGAAATAACGATTCTTCATAAAAGTTTCTTTCGTTTGTTTAGTTTGAATTTCCTGCCCCAACAAGAACGAAAAGTTATGCAATTTACTAATATCAAATCCATAAGAAGCTGTGTTCGTCCATGTATATTTTTCAGTACGTTTGTCCTTAATAGAAGCAATCGGAAGTTTGTTCTGCTTCTGTCCATCATCTGTCATAGCACCATAAAAACGATTTTCATCAGTGAAGGACATAGCATGTACAGCTTCTGTACGTAATACCAACCCATCAATAGGTTTCCATTCCAAGGCCAACTGATTAGTATAGGAATAAGAATGCTTCTTCAATGTATTCTCCTTGATATCATTCTTCGGGTTAGTATATTCAAAGATTGCTTCATCATCCGGGTCCACAGTAGCAGGATCCCAAAAAGCAAATTCACGTAACCCATTTGTTGGACGATAACGCAACACATCTATAATACCGCCACTACCAATTTTATCACCACCGGCACCAGTATCACGGCGATAAGAAACTTTTGGATTCAATTGCAATGACAATTTTTTAGTCAACTGAGTATACAACTTAACATTTAAATTAGTACGACGCACACCCGACCCCATGATAATACCTTTATCCTCCGACTGTGTCAACGAAATATTGAAACGATATTTATCTGAACCTCCTCCAATGTTTACATTGGTAGAATAATTCAACGGAGTTTCCCCCATCACTTCATCCTGCCAGTCATGTGTGGTAGCACGGCGATAAATATCAAGATCTTGCGGATTACCAAAATTGGCACGGAAGAATTTAGCTTCCGTACTGCGATTACCACCTGCAGATGCAAAGTCATACTGATAATCCACAAAGTCATAAGAGTTCATCAAATCCAATTTCTTAGCCAACTTACTCACAGACATTTGCGCATTCAGACTTACCTGTACCTTACCTTCTTTAGCCGACTTTGTAGTTACGATAACCACACCATTACCACCCTTCGCCCCATAAATGGCAGTTAGAGAGGCATCCTTCAAAACATCGATTGAAGCAATATCCGAAGGCGGAATATCATTAATATTATCCGTTTGGAAACCATCGACGATGTAAAGCGGATCGTTACTTTGAGTTACTGATGTACCTCCTCTGACGCGGATGTTAATATGA